>Ga0075123_10000875_pt1 | contig 15464 bp, 10 predicted proteins | sample AntAceMetag02UKX_FD_69808 | JGI IMG/M metagenome (GOLD analysis project Ga0075123, IMG submission 69808) | Saline lake microbial communities from Ace Lake, Antarctica - Antarctic Ace Lake Metagenome 02UKX | ecosystem: Environmental > Aquatic > Non-marine Saline and Alkaline > Saline | place... | reverse complement strand
CTGTGGTTGTCGCTTATGCGTTCAGTCCCATCGACCTGGTGCCTGATTTCATTCCCATTCTCTGGGTTATCTGGATGATATCATCCTGGTGCCGTTGGGGATTACGCTTGCATTGAAGATGATTCCTAAGGAAGTTCTCGCGGTCGCACGAGTGCGGGCTGAACTGGAATTTGCGGATGGGAAACCTAAGAATTGGATTGCAGGTGCGGTGATCATCCTGATCTGGATTGTTTTAGCTGCCCTGGTTGTCCTCTGGGCTGTACGCTGGATCAGGGAATTGTAAGCAGGACAATCTCATTTTTTAATCAACTTATAATTCTTTAGCGAGAAAATAGCGGGAGTGCCCGGCAGGCGTTGAAATCCTGAATCCCTGTGCCAATGGTTTCCCAGGGGGGGTTTTCGAGGGATCGAATATGAAGATTTTCATGTCGGGTCATTGAAGCTCCTTTATTCAGGATCCACAGTGGATCAGGATTGACTGGGTTTGCGTTCACCAAACAACCAAAATCATATTTAATACAGCAAGTATAACCTGAACCGTTTCAGGATAAATCAGATTATTTCGATTTTTGTATCATCAAAAGTGCAACTGTGTATTTCCCCAACCTAAGCGTGTCCATGATGGTATTTTATTTTGTCTGAGTAAAGGTTATAATCCGATTATGCATAAAAAGAAGAAGTTATTGATGGTCTTATTGGTCATCATTTGTTTGTTCGCTCTCGCATTGGCAGTGTATTTCATCCCGGCTGTGAAGAACCGCGTGGATTGGAATTGGTATCAGCTCAAGTCGGAGATATTCTATTTCTTCAATCCACCTGGTGAGGATTCTTTTACGCCCGGGCAGCAGGCTCAAATCGCAGAGATCGTACAGATGAGTCAGACTGCAGTAGCGCTGGCTGCAACCGACACACCTGAGCCAACCATCACGCCCACGAATTACACCAGCCCAACCCCAACGCAGACCCCCTCTCCTACACCCACCGCAACAGCCATCCCGGACTCGGTGCGGCTTGAAGGTGTGGTATATGAAATCCAGGGATTTAACAACTGTGGTCCGGCGAGCCTTTCTATGGCATTGTCCTATTGGGGTTGGGAAGGTAACCAGTATGATACCGCGGCTTGGTTGAAGCCGAACAGCTTGGACAGGAACGTGATGCCTTATGAAATGGTGGATTTCATTGAGGAGGAAACCGACCTGGATGTGATCCTCAGGTACGGGGGCGAACTTGAGATGATCAAAAAGTTCATTGCAGCCGGCTATCCAGTCCTGATTGAGAAAGGATATGAGGTTGCTGATGTAGGTTGGATGGGCCATTATGGTGTTGTCACTGGATATGATGATCAGCAGTCACAATTAATTTTCCAGGATTCGCATGCGAATAACGGTCAGAATCTAGCTTATTCTTATGAAAAGACCGAGAAATACTGGAAAGAATTTAATTACGTTTATCTGGTTATTTATCCTCCCGATCGTGAAAATGAGATTATCTCTTTGCTGGGTCCTTATTACGATGAAAATTTCAACCTGCAATATGCTGCCCAAAAGGCATTGGAGCAAACAGAGTCGACAAGTGTAAGAGATAAGTTTTTTGCCTGGTACAGCTACGGATCAAATCTTGTTCTCCTTAATGATTACTATGGTGCTGCGGCAGCTTATTCTACGGCTTATTCCATCTTGTTTGATGAATATGAGGGCTATAACCCATATTGGCGGATCACCTGGTACCAAACCGGGCCTTATTTTGCCTATTATTATTCTGGTTACTACCAGGATGTCATTGATCTCGCGAATGATACACTTTCGAACTCATTTGAGCCTGCGATTGAGGAAACATGGGTCTGGCGTGGACGCGCCAAGGCCGAACTTGGGGATAAAGAAGGTGCCATAGAGGATTTTCAGACTGCACTCTATTGGCATCCCGGTTGGGATGTGGCGGAAGACGAACTTTTGGAAGCTCTGGAAGTTACGCCATAAGGGAAAACCTGATTTGAAAGCAGATCTCCTATTACTCCTCACTGCCGCCATCTGGGGCTTTGCCTTTGTCGCTCAACGCATGGGCAATGCCGTGATGGGGCCGTTTACGTTTAACGCCGTCCGCTTTACCCTGGGGGCGGCTGCTTTGTTTCCTCTCCTACTCTGGCAGCGTAAACACGAATTGCCTCAACCCAAACCTGCCCGAACTCGCCAGATCCTCCCAGTCCTCCTGACGGGCGCTGCTCTATTCATTGGCGCTTCCTGTCAGCAGATCGGCTTGCTGGGGACGACAGCCGGCAAGGCGGGGTTCATCACCGGTCTCTATGTTATCCTGGTACCCTTGATGGCACTGCTGTGGGGTGGGCGCACTCGCACTGCGAATTGGATCGGTGCGGTGTTTGCAGTCGTTGGGTTGTATTTACTCTCTGTAAAACGTGATTTCACGATATCCTCCTCTGACCTGATTGTGCTGGTTGGCGCTTTTATTTGGGCAGGGCATGTGCATCTGGTTGCCCGATATGCCGGCAAGGTGGGTGTGATCCGGCTCTCGATTTTCCAATTCGCGATCTGCGGTCTACTGAGCGGCGTGGCTGCATTCATTTTCGAGACTGTGACCTTTTCCGGGATCATGGACGGTGTCTGGCCGGTTCTCTACGGGGGATTTCTCTCTGTGGGATTGGCGTACACCCTGCAGGCGGTCGCCCAGCGTACCACAGACCCCTCACACGCAGCCATTATCCTCAGCCTGGAAGGGGCGTTTGCCGCCCTGGGCGGCTGGCTGATGCTGGGTGAAATGCTAACAATGCGGGATATATTGGGGTGCGTATTACTGCTTGGAGGCATGTTGATCTCACAGGCTATCGGCAGGAAAGCGGAGAATTCGAAGAGGGAATGAATTATTAATGGGGAATACATCAAAACTTTATAGAGAATGCTTTAGAAAGTGATATGATTTAGTCATTCCATTTGTCAATTAAATTTCAAGGATGAGGAACAATGACCCCTTCTGAGAAGATCAAATCCCTGGCGTGGAAACACCCCCTTTCACAGCCCATCAACCGCGAGCCGCAGCCGATGAAGATCACTTTTAAACTCATCCGGGAAATGCTGCCGGTCTTCTTCCGGATCCGCAAATGGTCGCGTGAGCAGGAGAAGCGCGGGCTCAAGCCAATGTTCGATTTGGTTTTGGGCGGCTTCCCGGTTGAGCCGGATAAAGGCGTGCCGCTGGGTGGGCTGGGAGGCGGGACGATCACCCGCGGTTGCAGAGGAGATTTCAATCGTTGGCAGCTCAAACCGGGGGATTATGCCTATCGCCGCGTGGACGCAGACCAATTTTCATTGTGGGTTTCCCGCAGTGGTGCAGAATCTGAGGCCGTTGTCCTGAATCCCGACCCATCGGAGACGAATGCTTTACAGCAGTGGGGATGGGGTCTGGTAGAGGATAAGATCACTTACCATGCCCTATTCCCGCGGGCATGGCATGATTATCAGCAGCCTTTGCCGGGCGTCAACCTATCCTGCCGGCAGGTCTCCCCCGTGATCCCGCAGAACTACCGCGAATCAAGTTTCCCTGAGAGTACGTTCATTTGGACAATAGAGAACACTGGCAAGGATGATGCTGACGCAGCCCTGATGTTCACTTTCCAAAACGGCACTGGGGGTGAAAATGACGGTGCTGGGGGTCACAGCAATCATCTCATCAAAGAAGTGACCGATGACGGGGAGATGATTGGCGTTGAACTGCGCCATATTCACCGGCACCCCAAGCCGCTGGAGGAAGGACAAAAGTTGGCGGACCAGGGTCAATATGAGGATAAGCTGACATTTGCCATCGGTGCGCTTGCTGGCGACGGGGTTGGGGTGAGCTACCGAACCCGGTTTATCACGTCTACAAGCGGCATGGACGTTTGGGGCGATTTTGCCCATGACGGTAAATTGGAGAATGTCTTGGATGAACGCTGTTCATCAACCGACCTTACCATCGGTGCAGCGGTTTGCGCCAATGTTCATGTCCCGGCAGGCGAAACCCGTGAGGTTGTGTTTGCCCTTGTGTGGGATATGCCTGTGGCACGCTTTCCGGTGGGCACGGGCTGGTACCGCCGATATACGGCATTTTATGGGCATGAGGGTGACGCTGCACCGGCACTCCTGAAAGATGCGCTGACCAAATATCTGCAGTGGGAAAGCGACCTTGATGCCTGGCAGCTGCCTATTTTGAATGATGAAACAAAGCCTTTGTGGTACCGGCAGATGTTGCTGAATGAGACCTATTACCTGGTTGACGGCGGCACGATCTGGACTGCGGGACGCGAGGGGGTGGATGACACCCAAAACGATCCTCTACCGGAGCCAGAAATTGGGCACTTCGGATACCTTGAAAGTCACGAATACCGGATGTATAACACCTATGATGTGCATTTCACCGCTTCTTTTGCCCTGGCGATGCTGTGGCCGGAACTTGAATTGAGTCTTCAGCGGGATTATGCCAGTTCACTGGCAGTGGTGGACGATGAAATGGTAAGGTTCTTATTCTCTGGCGATTACGGGCCGCGCAAGGTTCAGGGTGCCGTCCCGCATGACCTTGGCTCTCCTTTGGAGGATCCCTGGCTGAAGGTCAACGCCTATAATGCCCAGGACATCTCCCGCTGGAAAGACCTCAATCCTAAATTCGTTCTGCAAATCGCACGGGATTATTTTCTGACCAAGGACAGAGCTTTCCTGGAAGATGTCTGGCCGGCGGTCAGGCAGGCGATTGAGTTCATGTTCCAGTTTGATAAAGATGGGGATGGGATGATTGAAAACGAAGGCTTCCCGGACCAGACGTATGATGTCTGGTCTGCCAAAGGTCCCAGCGCTTATTGTGGTGGATTATGGCTGGCTTGCTTGCAGGCAGGCGCTGCGCTTGCAGAGCAAATGGGTGAGGCTGACCTGGCTGTGGAATATCAACAGACATTCCTGCGGGCGCAGCAGGTCTATGAGAAATTGCTCTGGAACGGAGAATACTATAATTATGAAGCCAGCGGCAGCAAACACCAGGATTCCATCATGGCTGACCAACTTGCAGGGCACTGGTTCAGCCTGGCGTGTGGGTTGGGCGGCGTTGTCCCGGAGGACCATGCCCGCCTGGCGCTCCAGAAGGTCTTTAACACCAACGTGTTAGGCTTTGAAGAGGGACGCCTTGGGGCGGTGAACGGCATGCGCCCCAACGGGAGTTTGGATAAGACGGGTATGCAGTCTATGGAGATCTGGACCGGCACGACATTCACCCTGGCCGCAGCGATGCTTCAGGCAGGGATGACAGAGGAAGCTTTCAGGACAGCTGAAGGTATCTATCGTATGGTCTATGAGGATTACGGGTTCTGGTTCCAGACGCCCGAAGCCCTGAGCGTGAATGGAAGCGCCCGCGCTATCAGCTATATGCGACCGCTGGCAATCTGGGCGATCCAGTGGGAGCTTGAGCGCATGACTCTGTGAGAAGGCTGAAGCATCAAGATGAAGTGTTAGAGGATGTGAGGTTGTTTTAAGAAATCTGAACAGCCTCATTTTATTTAACATCCAATCCAATATAAACCTTAAATTAAGTCGGATTTATGAATATAATGGAGGTATAGAAAACTGCAGTAGAAGAATCTATTTAACAGGAACACTGCGTGACAATGAAAGCATTCGCTGAAACCGTCAACTCCTTACTGGGACTCAAACTTTCAAAAGATCAGCTCACGGCGTTAAAGACCTATCAGGATGAGCTTCTTGATTGGAATCGGCATATCAGCCTGACCGCGATCCGCGATGTGGAAGGCGTGCAGGTCAAACATTTCCTGGATTCACTGACTGTTCTCCTTGCCTGGGAGCGACAGTCACCCCCATCCCACATCATTGACATTGGCACAGGCGCGGGGTTTCCGGGCCTGATATTAAAACTACTCTGGCCTTCCGCACAGGTGACCCTGGTGGAATCTGTCCATAAGAAGGCGGAATTTTGCCGCCATATGGTACGTGAACTGGGATTGACTCGGGTGACCGTGCTTGCTGAACGGGCAGAGGCGGTTGGACAGAATCCTACTCACCGTCAATCCTATGACCTGGCTGTGGCTCGGGCGGTGGCACGGATGCCGATCTTGATGGAGTACCTGCTGCCCCTCGTCCATCTTAACGGTCTTGTATTGGCTATGAAAGGTGAAAGCGCACCCGCAGAAACGCAGGCAGCAGAGAATGCGATCCAAATTCTGGGTGGCAAACTGCATAAATTGATCCATGTTGCGCTTCCCGGCGTGGTTGAGGAGCGTTTTATTGTTGTTGTTAACAAAATTGCCAGAACGCCTGAAGAATACCCCCGTCGGACTGGTTTGCCAGTAAAAAACCCCATTCAGTAAGCTAACTGGTCAGCAGGGAGAATGTAGTAGACTTATAAAACAATGATCGATCAATTTAAAAAAACAATAATAAAGAAGAGGAAATTGAACGCTGTCTCAGGTTAATTCAATCCAGAAATCCCCGTGACCGTTCTTACGCAGTTAAACGCTTGGGGGAGTTGAAGGCAAGACCAGATGTGCTGATGTCGTTAATGGGTGAATCAAAACGGCTTTGTCCGCTCTGCTTCGGTAGAAGCTTTAGGGCGGTCCGTAGAACTGCCCGCGCCGGAGGTAGTTTCACACCTCCTGGCAGCTATTGATGACCCCAATAGTTATGTTTGTGCTGCTGCTGTTAACTCACTCGGGTTGTTAAATGCAGAGCAGGCTAAGGAACAGATAGAGGCGTGTTTGGACGACCCGCATCCTATCATTGTACAGGCGGCTATCCTGGCGATGACCCGGATTGATCCGGAGAAAATTAAAGAACGCCTTATAGGCTATCTGCATTCGGATGAATACCTGATCCATCTGGCGGCGACACGCGCATGCGGATGGCTGTCTTACAAACCATGTGGAGAAGCTATTTTAGAAGCACTTAAGAGCTTCATGGCGGCCAACAATCAGCAGGACCTTAAGCTTCCCAAACTGTATATTGAGGTCCTGGTGCGGTTGGAAATTCAGGAAGCTATCCCGACACTGGTTGAGATCGCTGAACGCGAGGTGGGTCTGCGGGGTGTTGCAGTGGAGGCATTGGTAGAGATGAATGCTGAAGAGGCGGCTTCAATCCTTTCGCCACTGCTCAGCGATCCCAGCAACCGGCTGCGGCGAAATCTAATTGAGATGATGGTCCAGGCGGATTATAAGACTGCACTGCCCCTTGTCCGTCCGCTGTTGCGCGACAATGCGATCACCGTGAGGGAGACAGCGCTGGCAGCTATTTCCAAATGGCAGGATAGGGTTTCTGTGGAGGATGTGCGGAAGATCGCTTTCAGCGACCCGAACCCCTTTGTGCGACCCCAGGCAGTGATCACGCTGACCAAATTATTGGGTCAGGAAGCACTGCAGGACCTGGTGGAACTTTCAACCGATCTTAACCTGCATGTTCGCAGAGCGGTTGCCCAGTGCATGACTGAAATGGATTACCTGACCCCAAAAGCAAAAGCTGTTCTTCTTCGACTGGCAGATGAGGAAGAAACGGTTGAATTCGCCCAGGATGCGCTTGAGAAATATGATCTAGGTGGATTGTGTTCAATGCCCGCTGCGCCCGAATCGATGACGATACCGCCCATTCCAGAAGACCTGAAAGAAGAATCAGTACTGCTGCTGGATCTTTTAGAGACCTGGCAGGAAGCGTTACCTGAGATGCAGCAGCATATTGATCTACAAGAGATTTCGGATGTAGATCACGCGCTCTCGACGCTGATCATTCATTTACGGGAAATGGATAACGGGTCGGACTAGCTGGGTAAGTTTTTCTGTAAAAATAAGAAACCCGTTGATACCAAAGTCTTAGGGTCATCAACGGGTTCTTTTATGTTAATTAATTACTTATGGAACTCAGAACTCGGAATATATTAGAATCCGTATTTTTTCATCATCGTTTTCAGGTCGTCCGCATTATCTACCCAGACCTCTGTATAACCGCAGTTGGTGCAGCAATACCGGGTGACCGTGATGGTTTTAAAAGAGGACGGCGGTTTCGCGCCGCTCAGCATGGCTGGAGGCTGGATATCCTCTGGGAGGCGGATAATTTCCTGAGAACGACATTTTGGGCATTGTAGATTCTTCATATTAACGATGTCCTTTCCAGTTCAAGGTGATCTAAGGAGAATAGGCGTTTCCAAGTGGATATTGTAGGTGTGAGAGACTCTCAAAAACTCACAGATTCAGCATTTCTTCCCCAACTACCTGGATTAAGGAAAGGATTCGGTTTTTATTTCTCTCAAGGTTTCGTTTCACAGGAAACATAGCGGCGGTCTGTCAATGTTGAAATTGATTGCAGACCGCCGCTTGATTGTATGAAGCAGCGCTTCAAGTATCGTTGGACTGAAGGCTACGGCGTCGCTGTTGGCTCGGGTGTTATGGTCTCGGTGGGGACAGGGGTAACGATATAGACCGGAATGATCAGGATGTCTCCGATCAGAAGGTCGTTCTCATCTTCAATCTCGTCCATATCATTATCCAGGCGATATTTGTTCGTTTCCTCGACGATCCGGTCCACTGTACTGTTGAACATCTCCGCAATCGCATACAGGCTGTCGCCTGATTGGATGCGGTATTCGATCAATGTGCCGGGATAAATATCTGTTGGTAATGGCGTGGAGGTGGGCAATTCCTGACCCGGTGCTGGAATCTGTATGGTCTGACCGACCGTGATATAGCAGCTGCTGGTGAGGTTGTTCAAGACCAGCAGCACCTCAATATTAACACCGAATTTTTCTGCAATAGAGGTGCAGTTGTCCCCTTCCTGAACCTCATAGTCAAACGGGGCTGATGCCGTACTGGTGGTGGTTAGCGTCGGTGTATTGGTGATGGTTGCTGTCATCGTGGGTGTTGCGGTTGGCGTGACAGGTGTCGGTGTGGGTGTTTCACTTGGAGTCGGGGTCTTGCTGCTGAAAAGTGAGATCTGGGCTCCATTCCCCCCGCCTACAAGGTAGATGACCAGGAGGACAATGCCAGCCACTGCAAAAAGAATGGCGATCCCGCCGAGAATGTACGGTCCCATTTTTTGTTTCTTACGGTAGGAGGAAATGATGTTCTTAGCATCTTTTTTGCTCATAAAGTATCCTTTTCGTATCCGGACCAATCCGGGAATGTAGACTGGATTGCTTTCTTCTTTCAATTATTGGTAGATTCATTTTAACCGATAATCAAGCTTCGGTCGAGTCTTCAATTGTTTGATCGGGAAGGGGAATCCTGCTTGTTGGGGTGTATGTCAGCACTGTAACATTTTCTTCATGAATTGCCCGGTATAAGAATGCGGTAGTTCACACAGCTCATCCGGGGTACCTTCTGCGATGATCTCGCCGCCAGCGTCGCCGCCCTCAGGACCCAGGTCAATGATCCAATCAGCGACTTTGATGATATCCAGATTATGTTCAATAATCACCACGGTGTTGCCTTCATCCACCAGATGCTGCAGCACATTGATCAGGCGGTGCACATCGGCAGCGTGCAGCCCAACAGAAGGCTCGTCCAGGACATAGAGCGTGCTCCCCGTGGAACGTCGCGAAAGTTCCTTTGAGAGCTTGATCCGCTGCGCTTCGCCGCCAGAAAGCGTGGTAGCGGATTGACCCAGGCGGATGTATCCCAGTCCTACTTCCTGGAGGGTTTTCAGATGTCTTGTGATCTTTGGAAAAGCCTCGAAAAAATCCGCCGCGGCATCAATGGTCAAATCCAGGATATCTGCGATGTTCTTCCCTTTGAATTGAATTTGGAGGGTCTCTCGGTTGTAGCGGGAGCCATGGCATACATCGCAGGGCACATAGATATCTGGAAGGAACTGCATCTCTATCTTGAGCTGTCCCTGTCCGGCACAGGCTTCACACCGGCCGCCCTTTACATTGAAGCTGAAACGCCCTTTTTTATATCCGAGCATCTTGCTCTCGGGCAGTTCGGCGAATAGGTCCCGGATGTAATTGAAAAGCCCCGTATATGTCCCTGGGTTTGAGCGTGGTGTGCGACCGATGGGAGATTGATCAATATCAATGATCTTATCAATATTCTCTATGCCTTCAATCGTGTCGTAATCGCCAGGAGTAGTCCGAGCGCCGTGCAGCTGGCGCGCCAGTGCATTGTACAGCGTGTCAATCAGCAATGAAGATTTGCCTGAACCGGAGACGCCCGTCATGCAGACGAATTCTCCCAGTGGAATATCTAGGGTCACATCCTTCAAGTTGTTTTCCCTGCCGCCGTGCAGGATCAGGTGCTTCCCATTGCCTTTGCGGCGTTCATTTGGGACAGGGACATGCAGCCGCCCTGACAGATAAGCGCCGGTCAGCGAATCAGGATGATTGATAATGTCTTCAGGTGAGCCTTCTGCGACCACTTCACCGCCGTGATCCCCGGCACCAGGGCCAAGGTCCACGATCCAATCTGCCCGGCGGATGGTCTCAGAATCGTGTTCAACGATCAGGACTGTGTTTCCCAGGTCGCGCATGCCTTCCAGGGTGACCAGCAGGCGGTCGTTGTCGCGGGGATGCAGACCGATAGACGGTTCATCCAGGACATACAGGACGCCCATCAACTGTGATCCGATCTGGGTTGCCAGCCGGATGCGCTGCGCCTCTCCACTGGACAATGACCCTGCGGAACGCAGCAAGGTCAGGTAATCAAGACCGACATTGACCAGGAAACCGAGGCGGGCTGTGATTTCCTTGAGGATCCGCTCACTGATCAGGCGCTCACGGTTTGTGAAAGGTGAATCCTCGCTAGCCAAGGTTTCGATCCATTCCAAGGTCTTCCTCACAGGCCAGGTGGTGACCTCAATGATATTTTTATCATTAATGGTGACTGCCAGGGCTTCTTTACGGAGGCGTTTACCGCCGCAGGATTGGCAGGGGCGGTCGCTCATGAACTCTGCGATCTTTCCCCGAATATACTCGGAATTTGTCTCGCGGAATCGGCGTTCAAGGTTATTGATCACGCCCTCGAATGAAGCGCGGAAGGAACTCTTGCGGCCGTTCCTTCCGGTGAATTCAACTTTCATTTCCTTGCCGCCGGTCCCATAAAGGATCTTATCCAGCTTATCAGAGGGGATGCTCTCTACCGGCGCTTCCAGATCAATTTTATAATGTTCCGCGACAGATTCCAGCATCTGCCAGTAATAACCGCCGTCGTCTTTGGGACCGTCCCAGGAAGTATCTACAATTGCCCCATCCACCAGTGACGCTGACCGGTCCGGGATGAGCAGGTCAGGGTCTATTTCCTGCCGGCTGCCAAGCCCCTGACAGGTTGGGCAGGCGCCGTGCGGTGTATTGAAAGAGAAGGTGCGCGGTTCAATCTCAGTGATGCCGCTGCTGCCGTGTTCAGGGCAGGCGAGGTGTTCTGAGAATTGAACATCGTGCGGGGAATCTTCCGAAAGCATCTGGACGGTCACATACCCGTCGCCAAATTTGAGAGCGGTCTCGACCGAATCAGTCAGGCGGGAACGGGCAGATTTCAACTCGTCGGGGTCCTTGTATTTGCGGAGGACCAACCGGTCTACCACAGCCTCAATCGTATGCTTTTTATAACGGTCGAGGTTGAACTCCTCATCAAGCGTCCGGGTTTCTCCATCCACACGGACACGTACAAAACCTGCCTTACGGATCTCTTCAAAAACTGCCTGATAAGTCCCTTTTCGGTCACGGACAAGCGGTGAGAGGACCTGCACGCGGCTGTCTTCCGGGAGTTCTTCGATGCTATCCACGATTTCCTGGGCGGATTGTTTTTGCACAACCCTGCCGCAGACAGGACAATGCGGGATGCCGACCCGTGCATAGAGCAGGCGCAGATAGTCATAGATCTCCGTTATAGTCCCGACAGTTGAACGGGGGTTGTGAGAGGTTGCTTTCTGGTCAATGGAGACGGCGGGGGAGAGACCCTCGATGGAATCCACGTCCGGTTTTTTCATCTGCCCCAGGAATTGACGTGCATACGCAGAGAGCGATTCGACATACCGGCGCTGTCCCTCGGCGAAAATGGTATCAAAAGCCAGAGAACTTTTCCCAGAGCCGGATAAGCCGGTGATCACCACCAGTTTATCGCGGGGAATTTCAACAGTGATATTTTTCAGGTTATGTTCGCGTGCACCAACGACACGAAGGTTATCCCTTGCCATCATCATATTATGTTCACTCATTCGATCAATTATAGCACAAACGTTTTATTGTAAATTTCTATAAATTTACGCGCGACCAATTATTATACCCGTCACGCATTTGAATCGTGAGGTCTGGATACGGCATTTTGCTTGTCTACGGATAAGGAAACAAAACTATCCCTGGATCATTTGGTTATATAATTAGTGAGGTTAATGACATAACAAGGAGAGAGATATGGAACCAAAAGAGAAAAAACGCGCACAGCTGGCCTGGGTGATGTATGACTGGGCAAATTCAGCTTTTGCCACGACAGTGATGGGCGCAATTTTACCCAATTATTTTTCTGTTTATATTGCATCAGAAGGCGCACTGTCCATCTGGGGATATACGGTTGCCATAGGCAGCCTGATCGCAGCGGTTATCAGCCCGGTATTAGGTGCGATCGCAGATTTTCGTGGATCAAAGAAAAAGTTCATGGCGTTCTTTATTGCAGTGGGTGTCATCAGTACGGCTTTGCTCTATCTGGTTGATCAACCGGGAGACCAGCTGTTGGCATCCATCCTTTATATATTTGGGACAATCGGTTTTGCTGGCTCGCTGGTGTTCTATGATGCGCTCCTGCCGCACATAGCTGATGAAGATGAAATTGACCAGGTGTCTTCGAGGGGTTATGCCGTGGGCTATATTGGCGGCGGGTTGTTACTGCTGATCAACGTTGCCATGATCTTTCTTGGGCCTTCCCTGCTTCCGGCTATGGATGAGACTGAAGCTACGAAGTTGATGATGCGGTTGAGTCTGGCAAGCGTCGCGGTCTGGTGGGCGGTCTTTTCAATTTCAATCTTCCGCCGGGTTAGAGAACCTGATCGTATGGTTGAAGAAAGTGAGATCGGGCAGAATGTCCTTACCGTAGGGTTCAAGCGTTTCTTTACAACCCTCAAGGATATTTCCAAATTCCGCGACCTGTTTTGGTTCCTGCTGACTTTCTTTGTGTATGCCAATGGCATTGGCACCATCATCACCATGGCGGTTGCCTTTGGCACAGACCTGGGCTTTGGGACGATGATCCTGATTGGCACGCTCTTGATGGTGCAGTTCGTGGCAGCGCCTTTCTCCATTCTGTTTGGCAAATTGTCAAAGAAACTTGGGATCAAGAAATCAATCACCTTGAGCCTGTTGATCTATACTGTTGTTGCAATTGTTGGATACTTCATGTCCGAAGAGTGGCATTTCCTCTTACTGGGGTTCGGTGTGGCGATGGTGCAGGGCGGCAGTCAGGCGCTCAGCCGGTCCCTGATTGGTCAGCTGATGCCCAAGAGCAAGACAGCCGAGTTCTATGGATTTTTCAGTGTATCCGAAAAATTCAACACGGTCGTAGGTCCTTTCATTATGGCTTTGGTCACGCAGCTTACGGGCAACAGCCGCTGGGGCATTGTCTCCCTGGTGATCTTCTTTGTTGTTGGGATCCTTATGCTGCGAAGGGTAGATATCGAACGCGGGATCAAGCAGGCGCAGGCAGAAGATGCCAGGATGGTTAAAGTAGATTAACTTCGGAGCACTTCAATCCTGAATCCAAACCCAAGTCCAAGAATCTGAAGATATTCTTTAATTGTTATTACTGAGACGCCCACCCGGGCGTCTCTCAATTTTAATGCCTCCAAACGTCACACAGAGGCGTTTTCAGCAACGTCTCTGTGGACATCTTACTGTATTTTCGTAAAGGAGCGGGCGTTATTCGGACATAGATAAGTACTGCTGCACGTCATCGCAGCGTGCAGTTGCATGGTCGATCAATGACTGAACACTATTCTCGAATGCGGAAGTTGAATCCAGCATGGTGGATTCGGATGTTTCCGCCAGGGTAGATGAGGTGATCAGGTCATGGTAGTATGCATAGGTCTCCGCCATCTTTTCCGGATCAAAGACCGTTTCCACAACCTCTTGAAGATAGGATTCATATCGGGCTTGATAAACCGGGTCGTCCATCAGGAACCGGATCAAGGGCCAGCGATCGCTGATCTCACTCAGGCTGAGTGAAGCGGCTGCTTGCTTGCCGGTCCCTGAGAAGGCGTGGTTGTTGTCCCACGGGATCCAGGTGATTAAATCGGTCTCAGGATCGGTGTACAGGAAATAATTGTGGTTCATACTCCCGTAGGTATCCCAATTTTGAATCACGGTGTTAACTGCCAACCAGCGTAGGAATGTTTCCACATCAAAGACCTCTTCTAACCCTTCCCGCCAATCTGCGGGATCAGTCAGCCGGTTCTCAGCATGCAGAGCTTCATATAGCGCCAGGATATCACTGTAATCGTCTTCTTCCTGATTGGTCTCTTTATCAAAGGATTCTTCATTGAAGCTGCCATCAGCGAAGGTTGCACCCGTCCCTGTCGGTTTATAGAGATTGCCTTCATCGCTTTCAAACTGTTCCTTGATCACTGTGTCTTCTACCGCTTCAACCATGGTGTACAGACCAAAGTAGACTGGTCCCTCGCCATAATCGACATAGACTTCATAGAAGGCGGTTTGTGCTGAGGGTAAGCCGAATTCACGGAAAATATCTGCAGCGACTTTCTCACGCAAATATGAATTGTCATTGAAATTGTTTGCCAGGGTGAGTTGTTTGAACCCGTAAAAACGCTGATCGTCAATCTCAGGGTAATCTTCTTCAAATTGATCGAAATCAAACTTGAAAGGAATTTTTAAGTTTCCTGAAGTCCAGGCGCTTCTTAGTGAAGAATTTCCCTTAAACCGAACCCCAACATATTCCCACGTAATGTCTTCGAACTCGATTGTGGCGGTGACCCAAACCGGGTTTTCATCATCTGAACCACCAACCATCATCCCCCCATCGCCCTGTCTATCTTGGGGATTGTTCCATTGCGGCTGGCGGTCTTCGTCCTCGGGACGCTGAACGTCTTGTTGAGGTCCTTCAGGAATTTCTTCATCATCAGCATCGCTGCCTGGCTGTCCTGGGAGGTTGCCTTCGGGGATGGCATCGTCGCCTGGCTGAAAATCACCTCTCCGTCCTCCCCCAACCCCTTCGCCTGCCCCAAATTCTCCCATCAGTCCGGTCATATCTACTAGCATGGTTTCCCAGTTCTCCGCACTGATGATGATATCAATACGGTTGACCTCATCCTGTGGGAAGACGGTATTGTAATCTGGTTCCACATCATTGCTGTGGGTCTCTTCAGACCAGCCTTCAGGCCGTTCTGTTGTCTCGGAGGTATCCCCACTGCTCTCATCAGGCGAGGCTGCTGTTGGATCATCATCATTTTGTCTTTGGAAGAGTATATTGCAGCCTGTCATAGAGACCAGGATGAGGATGAGGAGAA
>Ga0075123_10000868_pt1 | contig 15539 bp, 14 predicted proteins | sample AntAceMetag02UKX_FD_69808 | JGI IMG/M metagenome (GOLD analysis project Ga0075123, IMG submission 69808) | Saline lake microbial communities from Ace Lake, Antarctica - Antarctic Ace Lake Metagenome 02UKX | ecosystem: Environmental > Aquatic > Non-marine Saline and Alkaline > Saline | place... | reverse complement strand
TTCCCCAAAAAACATCCAGCATTGTGTGAGAGGCTTTTTGGGGAAAATGAATTATATAAACCAGAATTTGCATGGTACAAAAGTGTTGCACTTATTACTTGAACTTACAAAATAAATAAAGTATTTTTGTTTCATTGGATTTCCTCCTGATTCTAGTTGTTTTCAAAAGTCTATTAATTTAACTTGTTTATAAATGAATTGTTTCAAGCTTTTTTTCGCGAAAAAGTTAATCTATACACAGATACATCAACGTGGTATTATGAGTAGAAAGAACTCCTGTTACTAAGTGCATTTAGGAGCTATATATTTTTTCGATGATTTAAGGAGAGTGATTGAGAATTTGTTTCAGTGCGTCAGTCCTGATGTCGTCAAGTGTTTAAGGCGAAAAATATTTTGTCGTAACTCATATTTCCATGTAATCTAATTAAGGGATTGATGAAATTGCATTATAAGATAATCAATAAAAAAGAAATGCAAGTTTTTTTTAAAAAAGTAGCAATATATTTATAGAACGAGAATGAGCAGGACAAAATTTTTTAATGGAGTTTAATGCCGATTATTGGGGTGGAGTATGAGTTTTAGAGTGTGATTTAAATAGAATTCTAACTAATTGTTCCTGCAAATTCAAACTGAAAAATTAAATTTGCAGGGATATTTTATTTTCCACCCATATAACTTTGTAAAACTTTGAAAAATTTGATTTTTCTAAAAAAATTCTTGACTTTTTGAAAATCCTTGAATATCTTAAAAGTAATCGAAAGCGAGTTAATTCTGTCAAATCCCTTGTTGAAAAGCTTACCCAGTCCATTTTGACCAAAGCGTTTTGCGGAGAGTTGATGCCCACCTGGGCGGAATTGGCTCGACGTGAGGGGATGAAGTATGGATCGGCGAGGTGGTTATAGGAGATGATTCAGGATAACAAGTAAAAAAATGAATAGTATCTAATATTTTTTGTTGCATTTTGAGTTTAGATGAGTTATATTTAATATGGATTTTAAGCGAATTAAAGAGCTATATTATATCACTCCGATTGATACAGTACCGTCAATTCTGAAGCATGGTATTTTTTCACATCATCAAGCTAAAAAACTACCACATGTTGATATTTCAATGGATGAAGTACAAGAACGCCGCTCAAAAAAGAGAGTCCCTGGTGGTAAACATCTTCACAAATATGCAAATCTATATTTTGATGCTCACAATCCTATGTTAAGTAAACGGCGTTCAATGAATTCTGAAATTTGTATTTTATGTATAGATAAAGAAGTCTTAACGCTTTCTAATGTTGTAATTACAGACAGGAATGCTTCAAGCGATTATGTTCGATTTTTACCTTTCCCTGATGGTCTGAAATATTTAGATGAAGAAAAGGTTTATGCACAGTACTGGACACATAATGATCGTTTTGAATATATGGAAAGGAAATCAATCAAATGTGCTGAAGTTCTAATCCCTGATAAAGTTTCAACAGAATATGTTTTTGCTGCTAACGTTTATAATGAAAATGCAAAGGATAAATTGCAGCAACATGGATTTAACCTTCCTCTTAATATTAAACCTAAAATCTTTTTTTAAGGAAAGATAATGGTTACAAAAATTCTAATAGGTAATATATTAGAGTCAAAAGCTCATACACTAATAAATACTGTTAATTGTGTTGGAATAATGGGTAAGGGGATCGCATTAGAGTTTAAGAAACGTTTCCCAGAGATGTTTAGAGATTATAAAGCAAGATGCGATAGAAACGAAATTGTTCAAGGGAAACCTTTTATTTATAAAAGATTATTGCTTCCATTAATAATTAATTTTCCTACAAAGAAACACTGGCGATCAGTTTCAAATATAAACGATATCCAAGCAGGTCTCCGATACTTAATAAACCATTATAAAGAATGGGGTGTCCAATCTTTAGCTGTACCTCCACTCGGATGTGGAAATGGACAACTTGATTGGCAGGATGTAGGCCCGATTATTTATAATGCATTTGAACCTATCGACATACCAGTCGAAATGTATGCACCCTTTGGCACTCATCCAAAAATGCTAACAAGAGAGTTTTTAAGTAAAAATTTGTTCATTAAGAACCGAGAAAAAAGTAGCTTGCAAAATTCATTAAATCCGTCATGGTTAGCTCTTGTTGAAATTCTTTATGAATTGGAAAAACATCCATACCACAATCCTGTCGGCAGGACAATTTTCCAAAAAATTGGTTATGTAGCTACTGAACAAAATTTGCCTACGCAATTTAGATATCTTCAAGGAAGTTATGGACCATTTTCAGATGACATAATAAAAGCAATCAGTGTACTTGCGAACAATGGGTTGATTTGTGAAGAGAAAGAAGGTAAGATGTTTCGACTTTCTGTGGGACCCAATTACAATCAGGTACGAGTGAAAAGAGAAGATGCAATAGAAAAATATCGAAAAATTATTAATAGAACCGCTGATCTTTTCGCTCGAATGGATACTAAACAAGCGGAAATTGCGACAACAATTTTCTATTCAACAAGGCAGGTAAAAAAACAAAAAAAAACATCTGAAGTCACGGAATGTGATATTTTGGAATATGTTATGGAATGGAAAAAGCGCCGTCGTCCTCCTTATGATAAAAACATGGTTGCTTCAGCAATAAGAAATTTAGCAATATTAAAGTGGTTAAAGGTAAGTTTTAGTGATGATCTTCCTGTTCATAACGAAGTTTAGCTTAATAGAAATCGTTTACGTATTTATAATATCACCGTTCTCAATAGACCCGATTTTTGGATATTTCTTGATGCTCTTTTAATTTTTTCCTTGAATCGTCTGCCTATACCTTGAACCTGCAGCTCGTAATAATCAATAGTATCTTTAAATTCTTCTGTTGCAAAATCATCAAAAATAATATTCATGGAGTTTCCCCTAGCACTTCTTCTGCTGGTATCCCTTTTGTAATCCCTTCTCTATGTGCTTTTAATCTTTTTTTTGCTTCTTCTAACCAAATTCTATCAACCTTTTCGTCAGGTCGATCGAGGCTTTTTACCAAAAGTTCAATTAGGATGAACTTTTCATTTGGGTTTAGACTTAATGCTTTGTCAATAAGCAAGTTATCTACTGCCATTATTTATCTCCTGATAAATTTGAGCTAAAGTTATCTATTAATCAATCTTTTGAAAACCGATAATTATAAATTTTGCCCTAAACATTTTTAATACGGCAAATAAAATTTAAATGAAGTCTCCTCCGCCACTTTAGTTATTAATTCAATCCACCCACCATGCTTCTCAATAATTTGCTTGCAGATGGCTAATCCCAAACCGCTGCCGGTTGATTTTGTTGTGTAAAATGGTTCAAAAATTTGCTGGGTATCGCCTTCAATTCCCGGGCCGTTGTCTGAAATAATTATCTCTGCATATTTTTTATTTTTTAAAGAAATTCTATTTAGACAAATCTCAATTTTGCCGTCTTTTTTAAAAGCCTGCTGCGCATTAATTAACAAGTTGAAAAGCACCTGCTGAATAGCGTTTTCATCAAAGCCGAATGGCTGCAATTCGTTTTTAACGGTAGTGGTAATCTCAATTTTAAAATCGTGTTCTTCTCGCTCAATTCCGGCAACTGCTTTGTCAATTACTGCTTTTAAATCGGTTAATTTAGGATTCAGTTTTGGCTCACGGGCAAAAGAGAGAAAGTTATTAATGAGAAAATTCAACCGCTGTACTTCCGCTGAAATGTAATCGAACAGTTCGTTCGATTGATCTTCGGATGAATATTTTTCTTTCAGCACATCTGCTGTGCCTTTAATAATTCCCAGCGGATTTCTAATTTCATGCGCCATGGAAGCAGCCATTCTTCCCATTGCTGCAAGTTTTTCAGTTTGCTGCACCGATTCATGAGTGCGTATCAGCAAGGTAATCATCCATGAGATGAAAAAAGAAAATACAATGATCAATCCAAAACTTATTAATCCGCCAAAAATCAATCCTTGTTTGAACAGCTTTAATAATTCAAAAAAATCAGCCGAGGCTTCTAAAACCAACAAAGCCTGAACCTGGAAAAATTCGTCTTTCAAAGGCGCATAAACACTTTTGAACATGTTGCCTTCGATAATGTGAATAGGAGATGCTGAAATGTCACCTGCCCATGCTTGCGCGATTGCTGTGCTGTCTTGCTTAAGGTAGGTTCTTAATTGTCCTTCAGGAAATTTATCCTGACCATCGATAAGCACAAAGTAATTGTGATCGATAATAAATGCCGATTCAAGTTCCTGGTCATAAACCAATTGATTTAGAGTAGATTTAATAAAAGGTCGATCTGACGCTCTTCTGCCATGAAATTTTAAGGCTTCTTTAAAATCATAATCGGTTTCAATTTTATCTGTAGTCAAACCAGCGATTGCCTTAAGACGTTTTTCCAATTCCTGTTCTAAATATTTATCCATGCGATTGAAGAAAAGCCAGCTCCCCAGGTTAAATGCCAACAGCATTAAAACTGTAAATATAACCAGGGACCTGACGTAAAATTTCCGCTTTTTCAGCAGTCTTTCTTCTGTGCTTAAATTCTTTGCCACTATTTATTCTTTCCAAATATTTTCAACCATTCTTCTAATTCATCAGGAGAAATTTGCCTGTCGTATTTCTGTTCCATTTCATCTTGTTTGGGATGTTTGCTTGCTTGCTGAAAAAACATTTCCGGAGATAAAACGTTTGCTCCTTTTTCCTTACTGAAGTTCACCAGGTCATTATCGGCAGAAATTAGAGTTACCGACTTTTTATTATTCACCTTGCTGATCAATCGTTTTATTAACGGGTCAGCTTTTTCCGGTGATTTGGAATAGATAATTTTTAACCTGCTTGTCGATTGATGTGCGTTATCAACGTATCCAATTTCATCACCGTCAAACACCAGCGTGATCTTTATGTTTTTCGATGACTGGTATGCTTTGATAAAAGAGATCAGTAAATTGCGCGAATGCTCCAGGGATTGTTCCATCGCATTTTTAAATGTTGGAATTTTATGAATCAAATTATAGGCGTCAATAATGTAACAAGGAGTCATGGGAATTACCTATTTGCTCGTCATTTCAAATACTCCGTCCCAGTTTTCCGGCAAAGAATTTTCAGTAAAATATTTGCAGCGTCGAATAAACTCACTTGATGGGCCATCGACGGGATAAATCGACAAAGCTTTCTGGAAATAATTTTGCGCTATTGTCAATTCACGATTCCGGTAATTTTCTAATCCTTTGAGATAGTATTCGAGATAAGCTTTTTGGACATTTCCAAGTTCAGTATTTTTTCTGTCGATTATTTCATAAATACGGACTGGTTTTAATTTTCCTTTTACCCTGATGAAATCCAATTCCCGACACCAGATAAGTTTGGATACGGCGCTGAATGTTGCCTCACTAATCATGATTGAAGTTCTGTAAATTTTATTCGCGCCTTCTAACCGTGATGCCAGGTTAACACTATCGCCGATAGCCGTATAATCGAAACGATTTTTACCGCCGATATTTCCTGCGATCATTGGACCTGAATTAATTCCGATCCTGGTTTCAAATAAAGGTTTGCCCTGTTTTTTCCACCTTTTTCGAAGTTTAATTAGCCGGTTCTGGATATCAATAGCTGCGAGACAGGCTCTTAACGCATGATCACGCTGTTCCACTGGAATGCCGAAAACTGCGACAATGGCATCTCCCTCATATTTGTCAAGATAACCTTCATATTTTAAAATGACGTCGGTCAGCGCTGCTAAGTATTCATTCAGATAAGCTACCAGTTTTTCCGGCTCAAGATTTTCAGAACAAGCGGTGAAATTTTTTATGTCAGAAAAAAACGATGTGGCAATTTTTCGTTCGCCACCCAATTTTAACATATCCGGATTGTGCAGCAACTCGTTTACCACACTGGGAGAAACATAGTTCTGAAACATGGATTTAATTCGTTTTTTGTCCTTCATCTCGCTGAAATATTTATAACCAAGCACTGCCACATGACTCATAACAATCCCGATGAACGGTCGAACATTTTCGATCCATAAATCATTCACGCTAAAAGCATAAAAAGTAGCATAAATAAAACCCGAAGCAACAATTAAAAGAAAAGGAATATTGATCAACATTTTGCTAAACGAAGAAATAATAGCAATAATCAAGCAAAGAAGGACTAAAATCAAACAACTAATAGATTTTGATTTCCGATGAATGAAATCCTGGTTGAGAATATTGTAAATGATATTGGCGTGTATCTCCACGCCGGGAAAAGCTTGCTGAAAGGGGACCGGGCGAATATCCTGCAATCCCGGAGCTGAAGCGCCAACCAAAACAATCTTGTCAGTAAAAAATTCGGGTGGTACCCTGCGTGTGTAAACGTCATAAAAGGAGATGTAACGGAACGTCTGATAAGTACCGCTGTAATTGATCAACATCTGTCCTTTATCGTCAATGGGAATGTTGACAAAAGATGTTCCCTGTTCTGTTTGAATATTAAATTGGACAAACTTACCGGGCTTGATAGCAATTTGATCCAGCTGAATATCAAAAAGATAAAAAACTATTGCTAATGATAATGATGGATACAGTCTATCGGCAAAATTCATAAACAGCGGCATTTTACGAATAACGCTGTCGTTATCAGGCTGGTAATTTGCAAAGCCTAATTTTTGCGAGGCATTATACAGCTCAATAAATTTGCCATCGAAACGTTCAGCAAGCGGAAATCTATTTTGAATGTCAGTAGAAAAATGGAAAGAATAGTTTTGATATTTCAATCCTTCGGGGGGCGAGTTCATTTTGTATAAGAAAGCATCCGGCTCAGCTTTAGAAAAAGAGAGCGCATGAAAAACATTTTGAGCATTACGGGTGGATTTGACAAATAATGAATCGGCAACCCGGTCAATATCTCGTTCCATAAAAAGAATATCAAACCCAATCGCCAGCGCGCCAGATCCGACTAAATATTTCGTTATTTCTGCATAGTAATCACGAGGCCATTGGTGAAACCTGCCCATTTTATTTAAGCTGCGATTATCAATATCAACAATAACAATATCTTCAATTTTGGCTCCATCTCTTGCTTGCTCTAATTTATTTATTTTGTGAGCATATCGCTGGTCCAACATTTGAAATTCAAAATCATTGAAAATAGTTGGGAATAGTATTTCTGTTACAACTAAAACAAGCCCAGCAGTAAATAAACCCAACGAAACTCCGATGAGCAGGCGTTTAAGAATGTTTTCACTCATGGATTGTACCTTAATGATTTATTACTAATGTCAATATGAATTGATTTAATTAATTTCTTTATTTGAAAAGATTTTCTCAGAAACATTTTTATTTTTTAAACAAGTCAAAATATTCCCACAAAACAAAAATGCGATTGCGAGAAGAACCTGTTATTTCCTTCACCATATTTGTTTCTAAAAATCTCATAATTAAACCATTAGCGGTATTATAAGAAATTTTTAGTTGCTGGGAGATTTCTCCAATTTTGATAATTGGATTTGAAAACATATAAAGGAGCAATTCTTTTGCTTGTTCTGCAGGTCTGCCAAATTTTTTTATGTTCTGTTCATAAATTTCTTTTAACCGAATAATATTTTTAAAGGTATTTTTACCGTCTTTTGCTGTATCAATTATGCCGGAAAGAAAAAATTTAATCCACTGTTCAATATCATTTGATTGACGAACCATATTTAAAGAATCATAATAAGCGGTGCGATGTTTTTCAAAAAAATCAGAAAGATATAGAGTTGGTTTATCTAAAATTTTTGATTCAATAAGCTGTAAAATGATAAGCAAGCGCCCGATTCTTCCATTTCCATCTAAAAACGGATGAATTGTTTCAAATTGATAATGCGTGATAGCTATTTTTATAAAATTTGGGATATTTAATGCTTTGTTGTGCCAAAATTTTTCTAAGTCGTCTAATAGCCCAGGCAGTTCTTCATGATGAGGCGGTACAAAAAAAGCATCATTAATATTTGAACCACCAATCCAGTTTTGGCTTATGCGGATTTCACCCGGCTGCTTCTCCTTTCCACGCACACCAGAGAGAAGAATACGGTGTGTGTCTTTAATCAGGCGTAAACAGAGCGGTAATTTTTCTAATTGTTCAACCGCATAATTAATCGCCTTAATATAATTTTGCACTTCTTCCCAGTCATTTCGATTTTCCAGAGATATCTCATTCTCAGCTAAAATAGCGTCATCTATTATTGTTTTTATACCTTCTATTCTGCTTGAAGTTGTTGCTTCCTTAACTACATGCATCCGGATGAAAAAATTTACATCTGGTATAAAAAAAGAATAACCATTTAATTCACTTAAAAGTTTTACTGCTTCCTCTAATAGGACGATTATTTTGTTATCTTTGAAATCAAATTGTTTATTTATAAAAGATGGGCTAAAACTTTTATATGCATAATCTTTATTAAAATAATGTTGAAGATATTTCCCAGATAAAAAATTAGTAATTTTCATTTGTATTCTCCATCTTGAAATATAATTTTCTCTTGTTTCAAGTTTAAGCCTAAAGTTGAAATAAGGATAATCTATATTTCAAGTTTAGAATTTTTGTTAATGCTGAAATTTACCAATATAAACAATTTTAACCATCCCTTCAAGTTCTATCTCTGATATTTTTTCATCAAAAGCGACTCGCAGCAGTCCGCCTTTTGCTTGAATAGTTAGAGGCAGTTCCAAACCTTTTTGTCTTTTTGCCAATATTGCTGAAGAGATCGTGCCAGTGCCGCAGGCGAATGTTTCTTCTTCCACGCCTCGTTCATAAGTGCGGATTTTAATTGTATTTTTATTGATAATCTGAATAAAGTTCGTATTAGTTCCCCAGGGTTGAAACGCTTTGTGATACCGATATTTCCTGCCTATTGTTTCCACGTCAATATTTTCAACATCAGGAACAAAAATGACATAATGGGGAACTCCAACATTCAGATAGCCGCCTTCTTCAAATTCAGCTTCTTCCAAAACAAATGGGTATTCTTTAATTTCCACCGGCGGCGGCATAAATAATTTTACCCAATCGCCATTCACAGATGCGCGATACGGCACGCCTAAAACTTCGAACGCCATATCAGTCGCAGCTAATTTATTTGTAAAGGCATAAAAAGCAGCAGCCCTGGCGCCGTTGCCGCACATTTCACCAATATAGCCATCGGAATTAAAATAGCGTAAAGCGAAATCAAATTTATCGCTGCTTTCAATCAACAAAATCCCATCAGCGCCGACTGAAAACCGCCTCTGGCAAATTTGTTGAAAGAAGTCGTGTTCTTCTCCGGAGAGTTTCCGATCGCGATTGTCAAACAGAATGAAGTCATTGCCAGTTGCACTTAGTTTTGTGAATTTTAGCATTAATTTCCACTTTTGGTATTTTCTATTAAACAATTTAGGAGTTTCCCGCTAAAAACATGTGACCAAAGGGAATGCTTTTGGTACGGGAATGACAAGAACGGACAGACAATAATTACACACCAATCACAAATAACCACTAACCACTCACCAATTAGATCCAATCTTCAACTTTTTCTCTTTCGCGAATCAATTCATCCTTATTGCCATCAACCCAAACTTCCGCTGCACGGGGACGTGAATTGTAATTGCTAGCGAGTGAATATCCGTAAGCGCCCACTGTCATCACTGCAAGATAGTCCCCTCTTTTTATGTCAGGCAACATTCGCGCTTTAGCCAAAAAATCGCCTGTTTCGCAAATAGGACCAACAACATCCGCCTTCTCAAGTTTACCATCAATTTTATTGAGCGCTACTATTTGATGATAGGCTTCGTAAAGACTGGGGCGAATCAGGTCATTCATTCCCGCGTCAACAACGATAAATTTTGTATCGCGAGAATGTTTCACATAAAGCACTTTTGTAATTAAGGCGGCTGATTCTCCAATAATAGATCTGCCCGGCTCAAAAAGAATCTCGCAGTTCAAAGGTTTTAAAATTGAAACAACCTTTTCAGCTAATTCTGAAGGAGGAGGTACTTCTTTTTTCTCGTCTTCAGCATATTCGGGAATCATATCAGGATAATGAACACCAAGCCCGCCGCCAATATCAATATGCTCAATTTGGATTCCAGATTCATTTAGCCTGGTCACAAAATCAAATAATTTTTTTGCGCTGGCGACGAAATATTCCAAATTTAATATTTGTGAACCAATATGACAATGAACTCCAACAATCTCAATCCCGTTCATTTTATGCGCTTTTTGAAAAACCTCAAAAGCAATGCCAATATCAATACCGAATTTATTAATTGATTTTCCGGTAGAAATGTATGGGTGCCCATGCACATCAATATTTGGATTAATACGAAGGGCGACCGGCGCTCTTTTTCCCATTTGCTGAGCAATTTGATTAACTACTTCTAATTCAGGTTCCGACTCAATATTAAAAGCCAAAATACCGCTCTCTATAGCAAATTTAATTTCTTCATCTGTTTTGCCAACACTGGCATAGACGATTTTATTAGCCGGTATTCCAGCTTTTTGTGCTAAATACAATTCACCGCCAGAAACGACATCGCCACCACTGCCCATGGAAGCCATTAGTTTGAGAATTTCCATATTGGAATTAGCTTTCATGGCGTAGCAGATTGTATGTTTTACTGATGAAAATGCTTCATCAATCGCTTTAAATTTTTCAGCAATCATGTTTTTGCTGTAAATGTAAAGAGGGGTTCCATACTTTTCAGCTAATTCTTTGATTTCTAATTGTTCGCTAAATAATTTTCCATTTTGATATTGAAATTTGATCATTTTTACTCCAGGTTAATTTATAAAATATTAACGAAAAGATTTAGGGCAACCTGTCCGCTTTTTTTTAGCGAAAATCATTGTAACTATTCCGCCACAGAGTCACAGAGATACAGAGAAAAAATAAAAATGGATAATCGGTTGTGTTCACTGTAGATGTTCATAAAAAATTAAAAAAAATCTATTCATTATGAGCTGAAAAATTGCGCAGCCTATTTATTAAATCCAAATAAATTTTCCATTGATAGATATGACAAAATGTACTACCACTAATAAATTAGCGAATTCAGAATTGATTTATTATTGAAATAATCTCGGTGTTCTTTGTGGCTCTGTGGCAATTTATTTTTGACTGAATAGTTACAAAAATTATTCTAAAATAATATCATTCCCTTCATTTGGCCAGCGTGACCGAACCTTGATTGAATCTGGAAAAAAGATAAATCGTTCAGCCGGAACAAATGGAACTGCTTTGCCAAAGCTGTACGTACTATTACTATCGGCATCACGAAAAGCGCTGATTGTGTAAATTCCGGGAAAAATATTATCAAACAAATAACCGCCGGGTTTATCAATTGAAATTGTGTAAGAATTATTCGGGCTTTTTGCTGTTAAAAATATTTTCCCTTTTGCTGAATCATTTTTATCAATAAATTTTCCACCGATAGCCGTAAGTGTGTCTGCAGATAAAGTTTTAAAAAAAATGGATTGTAAACTATCGTTTAAAAAATTACCATAAACATCCATTATCGAATCAATAGGAATTTTAATTATGTATTCGGTAAAATATTTTGAAGAACTATCCGGAATAAATTGTACAGTGGCTGGATTGTCCCATCGTAATTTGCCCTTTACTTTAATGCTATCATTTTCCTGAAAAGTAAAATTTCGACTAAATGGGTCTTGTTGTATCGGTTCGGAAAAAATAATTTGAAATAGCGAATCTATTTTAATTCCCGTTGTACTATCTTCTAATGATTTGTAAGTAATCACTGGTTTTATTGTATCGGGCAAAGTACTGCCATCAAAGGGAACTGAATAATAAGCTGTGTCCAATCCATTTCCCGCCAGATCAAATAAATTTTGGGCTTCAAGATTATAAAGAATTGCCTGTTGATTTTCTGTAATCAAATGAATAGTTGATGGATCATTTGAATCCAAATAACAAAATAGAATGTTTAACATTTTGTTGGAATCATTTTCAGGCGAAATTTTAAAATACTTGTCAGGCGAATTGAGATCAAATTTATTCAAAGCCTCGCTAAATAGAACAGCAATTTTTGATTGATCAACAGAATAGGCAGATCTTAAATAGAGCAGAACCGTATCTTCAATCGACATTTGAAAATTTACATTACTGATGTGCTTTTGTTGTAGTTTAAGAAATACATCAAAATTAGTAATCCCAATCTCGTCAACGCCTTTTGTGTATTTCCTGTTTTGATCGCGATCATTGATAGCGAATACCCGATATTTTCCCGGCGCAATGTACATCAAATCATAATGGCCATTTAGATTGCATTGCGTATAATAATCAGCCAATACCTGGCCGGGATCGGGATCGAGGCTATCTTTGAGTGAATAAGCACAGACCAGCGTTCCTTCAACATTATATTGGCTGTAAACAGTGCCTCCAATATGTCCTTTATCTATTTTTTCGCCTGTTGAAAAAGCCAGGGAAAAAGAATCTTTCATCTTGTTATTGCGCAAATCACTGGATTTGGCGCCTATGGTAAGAACGTAGGTTCTGTCTTTTTTTAATGTATCAGAAAACTCAATTTTTAACTTTTTCCCTTTCCATTTATAATAAATCTCTTCAGCAGGCCAGGGAGAAATAAAGATTGCATCATCGACAGTATTTTTGACCATGCGCTCGCTGAAGACAATTTCAATTTTTGTATTTGTGGGGATGTTTGTTGCGCCTGCGTTTGGTGTAATACTTTTAATTGTGGGAGCTGTTTTGTCAACAGGACCACCCCGCGGCGGCATTTGGTTGGCGCAGTAAATTACAACAATAATTATGATTAAAAAGGAAACGAGATAGCTATTTTTTTTCAAATTTGTTTGTCCTATTTTTTCAAAGCTCTTTAATCTTTTTTATAGTATTATCAGTTAAGTCTTCGTTTTTTTTGCAAAAGTTTTTTCTTTTTTCATTCATTTTAAATTTTGCATTTTTAATTGCAGCTTGCTGCGTTATAATATTGTGACTTTTGAATAAACAAAAACAGGGTTAGTGGAATCAGTCTATTTTATTTAATTTAAAAATAACTAAATCACAGTCAAATTGCAAGAACTTTTTGATGTGTTTTGTAATACATCAGTTATTAGTAATATTCAAGATGGAGTCCACTTTATACAATAGTTTTATTGATGTTAATCAGTTTTTTAAGTGGACTCCATCTTCTCCGGATCCAATTACTGTGTTTCATAAAAAGTCTGTTGTTAACCGGAATTCGATGGATGAGTAATTATTAGATTTCAATAAAGAAAAGCTGTTTTTAAAAACATGATATATATTAACATTGCGAATTTATCATTTGCTTTTATTAAGTATTTAAATTATATTTAGAAACAAAATTCAAGCAATTAGTTAAATCAAACAAAGAGAATAATTATGTTAGTAAAATTTGAAACTTATTTTGATGGAGAATTTTGGTGTGCCAGAGGCATTGGGGAAGATGTTTTTACACAGGGAAAAACTCTGGATGAATTGATGGAAAATATTAAAGAAGCTGTTGTTCTTCATTTTGAAGAAGAATTAAATCAAAATAGAGTGATTGATATCCTGACGTTTTCTGAAACAGAGGTTAAAAATGTCCCCGAAGTTGCCAGTAGTTAGTGGTAAGAAAGTCATTCAGGTTCTCTCATATTTAGGCTATCATGTCGTTCGACAAAGAGGCAGCCATATTAGATTGACAAAATCTACTTCGGTGGGAGATCATCACATTACAGTCCCAAATCATAAAATTATAGCTAAAGGCACATTAAATGATATATTAACAAGGGTTGCTTTGTGGAACAATATCCCTAAAAACGAATTAATCGCTAAGTTGCAAGATAATTAATTTTAAAATATTTAATTTCTATCTTCAATACCTACAGGGAATAAACGCTTCATTTAGCATCAATGTTTTACATTATAACTACATTTAAATTTTCAACGACAAAAAATCGGTGAACTTTTTATTTATTTCAATTCAAATGGAACTTGATTAGCCATTGAATCGTTATATTTTTGTTTATAATTTTTAACTAATAGCTAAGTTGATTAGATATTATTTCTTTTTAGCTTTGCATGATATTTTTAAATTTTCAGAGGTAAAAAATATTTTGATCAAAAAATTATTATCCTTTTACAAGGGACATTTCTCTTAACCTACTTACAAAAAATATTTTATTGTGTGAGATGATATTTTTTCATTCTAAGGCTATTTATTCTGCAATTTTCTCACGTTTTATTTTTTAATAATCTAAATTCAAATTAATTATTAATCGTAACATAAGGATGAGTTATGATCGAACTACAAAATGTTTGTAAAAATTATGGATTAACTAAAGCGTTAATTGACGTAAGCTTTTCCATAAAAAAGGGAGAGATTATCGGGTTTGTTGGTCCCAATGGTGCTGGAAAGTCCACTGCGATGAAAATCATCACGACTTATACTGCCCCGACATCCGGAAAAGCTACCATCGGCGATTTTGATGTTTTGGAAGATCCACAAAAGGTGCAACAACTTATCGGCTATTTGCCTGAAAGTGTACCTCTCTATTTTGACATGCTCGTCAGTGAATATCTCGAATTCATCGGAGCAGCACGTCATTTGAACGGTAATTTTAAACAGCGCTACGACTGGGTCGTTGAAGCTGCTGGATTACAAAGTGTGCTGCACCGAAAAATAGGTGTTCTATCAAAAGGTTATAAACAAAGAACCTGCCTGGCGCAAGCTTTGATTCATGATCCAGAAATTTTAATACTGGACGAACCGACTTCGGGTTTAGATCCATTACAAATTATTGTGATCAGAAATTTGATCAAAGAACTGGCTCATGAAAAAACAATTATTTTAAGCACTCACATTCTTCCCGAAGTGGCAAATATTGCTGACCGCATTTTAGTGATCAATGAAGGTCGCCTTGTTGGAGATGGCTCTTTTGAAGAATTGAGACAAAAAGTTACTCAACGAAATTCTTATTACATTTCAGTAAAGAGCAGTAAAAAAAATTTCCAATCAGCAATCAAGTCAATTTCCGAGATTGATGATGTAGAATTTGACGACAACGTTCCCCGAGGAGTTGTTGGCTGTCATGTTTTTGCGGCACATAAAATTGACCTGGTTGAAAAATTAAATGAATTAATTAGAGAACAAAAGTGGAATGTTATTGAATTTCAGCGCGAAAAAATTTCACTTGAAGATTCATTTATTAAATTGACACAATCAAATGATATTTCATCTGTAAGTGTGGAAGGAGGTGCTGAATGAAAGATGTGAAAATAATTTTCAATAGAGAATTTAAAGCCTATTTTTATTCTCCAATTGGCTATGTGTTCAGTGTGATTTTTATTTTGCTTAATTCAGGGATTTATATGTTCCATTTCTTTTTCTTTGGCAATGCGGACATGCGCGCCTTTTTCTCACAACTTCCGTTAACATTGGGATTGATTTTTATCCCTGCCATTTCCATGCGGCTATGGTCTGAAGAAAATAAATTAGGCACCGTTGAATTGTTACTCACGCTTCCCATGAAAGTGGAGCATATTGTATTAGGCAAATTTTTAGCCAGTTTTGTTTT
>Ga0075123_10000867_pt1 | contig 15552 bp, 5 predicted proteins | sample AntAceMetag02UKX_FD_69808 | JGI IMG/M metagenome (GOLD analysis project Ga0075123, IMG submission 69808) | Saline lake microbial communities from Ace Lake, Antarctica - Antarctic Ace Lake Metagenome 02UKX | ecosystem: Environmental > Aquatic > Non-marine Saline and Alkaline > Saline | place... | reverse complement strand
TAACATATAATTATAAAGCTCATATTGATTTTGAAAAGAGGATGGGCGAATTTGAATCTAATGGGGGTGCTTCAAAGGTTGAATTTACAGTGAATCAATATATCTGTTTCATTGACAAATTTGAATGGTATATGGACAAAGATGAGTTGATGTTATCAAGCAAAGATTATGCAAAGGTTGATTACGAAAATATGTCTATGGAAAATCTTGCTGATATGGAACTTTCAGGTTCTAAATTTACTTCCATTCATCCTGAACAAGATTCACTGACATTCTATGCTCAAAAAGCAAAATACAATAGAAATAGTAATACTATATATGCCTACGAAGTTCAATATATTAAAGTTGCTGATGCTTCAATTTTTCCTAATGATGGTAAAGTTAATATCTTGAAATACGCAGAAATAGAGACTCTTGAAGATACTAAAATTCTCGCTAATAACGCAACAAAATATCATAAAATTTACAATGCTAATGTTAATATTTTAGGAAAGAAAAAATATAACGGACGAGGAGTATATAATTATAAAGATGAACTTGGCGAAATTCAAAATATTTATTTTGGTAAGATTGAAGTTGATACCACTGCACAAACCTATGCTAGTGGCGAAATTAATGAATCTGCAGATTTTACTTTAAGTCCTGATTTTGATTTCATGGGTGATGTTAATCTAATTGCAAGTCGTGAGTTTTTGAAATTCGATGGTGGATGCAGAATAAAACATAACTGTGATACAATTGAAAGAAGCTGGATGAAATTCAATACAGAAATAAATCCGTTGGAAATTGCAATTCCTATTTCTGCCGAACCGAAAGACATTATGAATAATGATTTGTTTGCTTCGGTAATGTTTTCAACCGATACAACGGAAGTCTATTCTGCTTTTCTTTCAAGAAGTGGCAGAAAAACTGACAATAAAATAATTTCTGCTGACGGCATTTTGATTTATGATAAAAATAATAGCGAATATAGAATTTCAAATCCTGATAAATTAAAACAAAGAACATTGCCGGGGAATTATCTGAGCTTAAATCGTAAAAGTTGTGTTACTTATGGTGAAGGTAAAATTAACATTGGAAATGATTTCGGGCAAGTAAAAGTTGAAACTTATGGTAATGTTAAACACTTTAATAAAAATGATTTCACTCAATTTGATTTAGTCGTAACATTTGACTTTTTATTTGCTGAAGATGCAATGGAAATTATGACTGATAATTTGGGGAAATATTATGAATTAGATGCTGTTAGCATAAACAGAGAAACCTATAATCTCGCTTTAGGTGAAATTGTTGGTGATGAACAAGCTCAAAAACTAATTTCCGAAATAGCATTAAACAATGGTTTTAAAAAAATGCCAAGCGAACTAAAAAGAACATTTTTCTTTACTGATGTTCAGATGAAATGGAATTCCAAAACAGAAACTTATGTTTCTACCGGAAAAATTGGAATAGGTAGCATAGGCAAAAATCAAATAAATAAATATGTTGATGGTAAAATTGAAATTGAAAGAACAAAAACCGGTAATAATTTCATTATTTATCTGGAGTTTTCAGAAACAGACTGGTATTATTTCAATTACCAGAAAGTAGGAAGAATGATGGTTCTTGGAAAAGATATTGAATTTAATAAAATAATCAGAGAAACTAAACCTGACAACAGAAAATTGGATACAAAAGGAGGGAAAAAACCTTATCAATATATTCCTGCAACTCTAGTTAGTAAAAAGAGATTTTTGAAAAAATATAATAAAAAGTAAAATCAATTTGGCCTAACTTATTGAAATTAATTTATTCAAGTCCAAAAAATCTTATATTTGCATTTTTTTTACAAAATATTTTATGTTAAGCCAAACAACAATTGAGATAATTATTGCAATCGTTTTAGCTTATTTAATTGGCTCTATTCCTTCCTCTGTGTGGATAGGAAAATTGTTTTATGGAGTTGATGTAAGAAATCATGAAAGTGGAAATGCCGGTGCAACAAACACTATAAGAGTGTTAGGAGCAAAGGCTGGAATTCCTGTTTTGCTCTTTGATGTATTTAAAGGTTGGTTCGCTATTCATATTTCAGATTTTTTAGGTGCAGAGTTATTATCGCACGAACAATTAATAAATTATCAAATGGCTTTAGGTATTTCTGCACTAATTGGTCATGTGTTTCCTATCTATGCCCGATTTAAAGGAGGAAAAGGCATTGCAACACTTGTTGGAATAACAATAGCTTTATTTCCCTACCCTTTACTTGTTGTCATCGGGCTTTTCATAGTTGTTTTTATTATTACCGAATATGTTTCATTAGGTTCAATAGTTTGTGCTTTGGCTTTTCCATTTATTGTAATTTTTATCTTTCATATAACTTATCCTTCATTAGTCATTTTCTCAATAGCAATTGCTGTCTTTATTCCAATTACTCACCAAAAAAACATTAAGAGACTTTTGAAAGGTGAAGAATCAAAGTTTAAAATTAGAGGTAGAAGATAATATTCAAATATTTTTTGTAATTATTTTTTTAGAATAAAATAATCAATTATAAAAACTTTTCACAACTCTCCCAATTAAAAAACTAACAATTAGTATTTTATATAAATATTCGCTTGTATTATCAAATCTTAAGTAACAATTTTTAAATTTCATTGTATATCAAATCATAATTAATTAGTAAATTTAAACCTTTGTTTAAACAATAAATTTGAAGAAGCTTATAAAATATAGCATTTCCTTTTGTATTTGTTTTTTTATATTATCATCGTTTTTATCAGCACAAAACGACTACAAGAATGAAGCAGAACTAATTAAAAAGGCTGACCAGTCATTTAAAAAAGATGACTTTGTAGGAGCGTTTCGTCCTTATTCACAATTATTAAGTCTTTATCCCAAAAATCCTTTCTACAATTTTCGCTTTGGAGTTTGTCTTATGTATGCTGATAAACGTGACAAAGAAAAACCAATAAGATATCTTGAATTTGCAGCAAATAATTATAAAGAAGAAGCAGAAGTATTTTACTATTTGGGCATGGCTTATCATTTGAATTATATGTTTTCTCAGGCAATTAAATCTTATGAAAAATACAAAGTAAATGCAAAAGCATTAGAATTAAAAAAACATGATGTTGACCGAAGAATTCAAATGTGTAACAATGGGATTGAATTGTTAGGCAACATTTCTGATTTATTTGTACTCGAAAAAATTCAGGTAAGAAAAAGCGATTTCTACCGCTCATATAAAACAAGGGAATTAGAAGGTGAATTTCTTTCTAAGCCAGATTATGTTAAAACTAAACTTGATAAGAAAAAGGATGATAGAAGTTTTGTGTTTTTCTCAAATAACAATCAGGTAATCTATTTCTCAAGCTATGGCAAAAAAGGTGAAACAGGAAAAGATATTTATCGTGCAAGTAAACTCCCCGGCGGAAAATGGACCGCTCCAAAAAGATTGAACGAAGTTATTAACACTCCTTATGATGAAGATTATCCTTATATGATGCCTGATGGAAAAACATTATTTTTCTGTTCTAAAGGGCATAATACTATGGGTGGATACGATATTTTTATGTCATCTTTTAATCCGGCAAGTTTCATGTGGTCGCTTCCTGTTAATATTAACTTCCCTTTTAATACTCCTTTTGATGATATTTTATTTGTTTCAGACTCAACAAAGGGATATGCTTATTTTTCATCTGAAAGAAGCAGTATTGAAGATCAAATAACAGTTTATAAAGTTGGTATTGGAAACAGACCGGAAAAAACCGAAAACCTTGCTTTAGCTTACAAACCTGAAGTTGAAGGTAAAGAAGCTGATTATTTGAAAGCTGTTAAATATATTAAAGAAAAGGCAGAATTAGAAGTTAATATTACTCCCGAAAAGTTTAACGAAGATTTGATTGAAAAAGAAAAAGAGAGAGAAAAAGAAAGAGTAGAGAAAGAAAAACTTGATACCAATAAAAGCGAAATTATTGCTGAAAATAAAATAAATAAAGAATTAGAAGCTCGTGTTTTATCTGATGAAAAAATTATTGAAACCGCTTTTGAGCAACACGATAAAGTTACGAAACAAATAAAGGTTCTTAAAACCCAAAAAGATGTTGTTACTTCTATAGGAAATCAGCGAAAAAAAGATGCAAGTGAGAAGAATAATCAAGCTAAGGAATCAGAAAATGAAGCTAATGTATTGAAAACCCAAGCAACACAACTTTATAAAGAAGCTGATATTGCATATAATATTGCTGATAATATTGGAAAACAAATTGTTGTTAAGGAAAAAGAAGCTGAAAAAATAATTAATTATGCTGCCGAAATTCAAAAATCTGTTTCGGTAAATCCGCCTGAAACTTCGATGGCTCTCCTGAATAAGTTGTTGAAAGAAGTTGAAACTGCTGACACTCTCAAAGATTTTGCACAATTGTTTATTAATGAGAATCAAAAATTGATTGCTGAGAAAAACACTAAAGCTAGCGAATATTATAAAAATGCTAAAAAACTTGAACAAGATGTTGCTGAACTTAAAGATGAAGCTAAACAGTACAGAGTTGAAGCCGGAAAAATAAATGATGTTTCTCTACAAAAAGAATATATTGCCCAAGCCGAAGAATTTGAAAAAGAAGCTAAAAACAAACAAGATGAATCTAAGTCATCTTTAGTTTTGTGGGAAAAAACAAGAAATGAAGCAGACAGTATAAAAGATAATTCAAAGTATTTGGATAATGTTTTAGCTGATTTGAATAAACAAGTTGTTGCTGCAGAAAAAGAAGAATCGCAAAAAGCTCAGGAAACTGAAGTTGTTGCTGAGAAAATTGAAACAGTAAAAGAAACAGAAACAGAAACTGGGAAACCAATAGAAACTCAAAAAGAATTAGTTGAAGAAGTTACTAAAACACAAATTACTGCCGAAGCTAATCAATATATAAAAGTATTAGAAGAAGATAATGCCGATTTAACAAAGCAAGCAGATAAAGCATTAGTAATTGCAAATCAAAAAAATAGTTTATCAGTTTCAAAAAAGAAAGAAGCTGAAAAATTGATGTCTGAAATTAATGTACAAACTCCAGAAAGTGAAAAGAAAGCAATAATTAATGATGCAGATAAATTAATAGAAGAATCTGTTCAGTTAGCAAGAGAAGCTGTTGCATATTACGATATTTCAAAAAAATACGAAACTCAAATACAACTTAAAACAAACGAATTTAATGAGGCAAAGCAAGATGTTCAGAAGATTGAAAAATTAGTTAATTCCGATAATTTTGAAAAAGCAAATCAAAAGCTCGATGAGTTTAATCAACAAATTGCTAACAAAAAACAAACTCAAAGTTATATTGATTTGTTTACCGCAGAGACAAAACTAATTGCCGAAAACAAACAATCAGAAGCGAGTTCAAGTCTCGAAAATGCAAAAAAAATCGAAGCAGAATCAGTAGTTCTATTTGAAAAAGCCACACAAATTAAAGCTGAAGCCGATAAAACAATAGAACCGGAAAAGAAGGAAGAATTAATTGCCCAGGCAACACAAAAAGAAAATGAAGCTAATATTAAAAAGAATCAATCCGTAGCAGAATTTACAAAAGCAAAACAATTGACAAATCAGGCAAATGCTTTGCAAAAAGAAATAGATTTTTCTTCATCCACACTTGCTCAACTTGAAAAAACTCAACTATCTCCACAAGAGGAAACAAAACCATCGGCTGTTGATAAATCAAAATTAGAAGAACAAATTACAGCTTACAAAAATGATGAGATTTTTACAGATGATTATATAGAAAAGCAAACACCACAAGAGCTGAGCAAAGAACAAGAAATAGCCGAAAATGTTCAAAAAGAACAAACTGCTGAAATTGACACAGAGCAAAAAGTAAAAACCGAGACAGAAATTAAACTAATTGCTGATGCTACAAAATATGCAGAATCTTTCAAAAATGTTGCAAATGAAATTTCTGTTCAAGCCAAAAATGCACTAATTCTGGCAAATCAAAAATCAAAATTATCTGAAATAAAATATCAGGAAGCCGGTAAATTTTTAGGAAGCATAAATGAGCAGACTACAGTTGCTGAAAAAGAAACTAAAACTCAGAAGGCAAAAGAACTCAATGAAGAATCAGTTATTCTTGCAAGAGAAGCTGTGATTGCTTTTAATGTGTCTAAACAACTTGATGCAAAAACTCAGGAAAAACAAGCCATAGCAAACAGTGCAAATCAAAATGTTGAAGAAATTGTTAGCTTGATAGAAAGAAATCTTTTTGACGAAGCAAATGTAAAAACTCAGGAATTGAAAGCAAAGTCAGAATTGATAGCTGAAAATAATATTTCTGATTTAATTTCAACTGCCGATAATCAAACAGCAGAAAGCAAACAAAAAGAAGCTACAGATGTTTTTGCGAAAGCTCAGAATTTAGAAAACGAAGCATTTAATCTTGAAACCGAAGCTAAAAAAATTAGAGAAGAAGCAAGTTCAATCAGGAGAGTATCAAAAAAACGAAGTCTTATTGCACAAGCTGTGAAACTTGAAACAGATGCTAATTACAAAAAACAATTAGCAATGGAAAACCGAAACAAAGGGTCTAAATTGCAAATTGAAGCTACTGCTCTGAAAACACAAATTCAATACACAACAAACATCGTCAGAGAAATTGAAAATAGTCCTGAATTAGCAGAAAATGAAGTTTCTTCGATAGACAAAACAAAGCTCCAAAATCAAATATACAATTATCAAAATGAAAATGTTTTTACTCCTGATTTCAGAACCGAAGCAGTAGCAATTGCAGAACAAGAGCCAGAACAAATTGCTGAAAATATTGAAATCGAAAATGAACAAAACATTACAGAAAAACCGGAAGATGTTACTCAAAACGAACAAACAGAAGTAATCACTGAAAAACCTGCAGAAGAACAACAAACTCAAATAAGCGAAACAAAGGAAAATGTTGTTGCTCCACAAGAAACAAGTCTTGTTAAAGAAATTTCTGATATTGACAAAGCCTATACAAAAACTCAGTATTACACAAAATCTGCAAATTTAGTAAACGCCGAAATTCAACTTATTGAAAATAGATTGCCAAATATTACAAGTCAGGATGAAATTTTAGAAAATCAAAAAAGAATATCAGGTTTAAGAAACTTGGGAGATTCTCTTCAGAATTTAGCTAACGAATCAAGAGCTCAGGTAAATTTATTGAGAGTTACTGAAAATGCTCAACTAACAATTATAGATGAAGAAATCAATACTGAAGTTCTGGTAGAAAATTTAAAATTTCAGGCAAAAGAAAATTATGCTCAAGCAGAAGAATTTAAATCTAAAGCCGAAAACATTGATAATAATCGAGAAAAACAAGCAGTTTTAAAAGAAGCAGAGAAATTTGAAAAAATCGCTGATGAGAAAGAATTAGAGGCTTATGAGGTTGTTGGAATTTCAAATCAAAATGAATTTTTTAGTAATAAAGTTAAAATTGAACAAATTAGAACTGAAGACCCCAAGAATTTTAAAATAAATCTTGCTAAAAGTGATGAACAGGATGCTCAGTATTATTTTGATAAAGCCACCGATTATCGAAATACTACTAAAGGAAACATGCTTGTTGAAACTAAAAAAACTTTGTTAGATGAAGCAAATAAATTTGAATCAATTGCTCTGAAAAAACAACAGAAAGTAATTGATATTTATAATGAAGCAAATCCTGATGCAGTTGTTGATGAAAAATTTATTACTCAAAATACTTTTGCCCCCAAAAGCACTGTGAGCGAAAAGCCACAAGAAGAAATACTTGTTGACAACCAACAAAAAGAACAAGTTGTAAATGAAGAAATTCAGGAAGAAGTTGTTGTTCCTGAACAGCCAAAAGAACAAATAACTGAAGTTGAAAAACCACAAGAAGAAATTCTTGTTGACAACCAACAAAAAGAACAAGTTGTAAATGAAAAAATTCAGGATGAAGTTGTTGTTCCTGAACAGCCAAAAGAACAAATAACTGAAATTGAAAAACCACAGGAAGTAGTTGTTGAAGTTAAAAAACCACAGGAAGAAATTGCAGAAAAACCTAAGGAAATTATAACAGAAACAGTCGAAGAAACTAAAACAACAGAAGCAAGCATAGAAAAAAGACCAGAGCAAAGCAGTCCTGTGAAAAGAGTTAAAACCATTGGAGTTTATTTATCTAAAAATGGTCAGAATGAAGCAAGGCTAAGTGCTTATAATATTAACAATCCAATTCCTGAAAATATAAGCCTTCCGACAGGATTGATTTATAAAGTTCAAATTGCTGCTTTCAGAAAAAAAGTTCCTGATAATGTTTTTAAAGGAATAAGTCCGATTTCTTCCGAAAAGAAACCTAATTCAGAATTTATAAGATATATGGCAGGTTTGTTTGTTCAGTATAATGATGCTGTTTCTGCTCGTAATAACATAAGAAAAATTGGATATAAAGATGCTTTTGTGGTTGCCTATTTTAACGGAAAAAGAATCACTCTTGGCGAAGCAATGGCATTAATCAATAGTGGTGAAGCATTCACAGCTCCCGAACTTGCATCTGCAATAAATATCGGTGAAACTGCAAATTCTCTGACCCAAGCTGCCGCTTATAATATTAAAGCTCCTGCTAAAACTGTAGAAGCAAGTGAGCTTGTATATTCTGTTCAGGTTGGTGTTTATAGCACTCCACGTAATTCTGCCCAGTTATTTAATGTTGAAAATTTATTCAACGATAGAATGCAAAATGGTTATTACAGGTACTTCTCAGGAAAATACAATACAAGGAATGAAGCTGTTCCGCCAAGAGATAATATCAGGGAAAGAGGAATAAAAGATGCTTTTATTGTTACAATTAATAATAATAAAAGAATAAGTTTTGCCGAAGCTCGAAGAATCCGTGCAGGCATGCCAACAAGTTCACGTACTCAACTGACATTGAAAAGCCCTGCAAAAACACAAGCAAGCGAAACACCAATTGAAGAGGCAGAAAAAATTCAAGCAAAAAATATTGTTTTTAAAGTTCAGATTGGAGCGTATAAAAACGAAATTTCTCAAGTACAATTGAATTTCTTTAAACGAATCACTAAGATTGAAATTGAAAGCTATAGAAATAGTAAGGGATTGGTGATTTATTCGGTAGGAAATTTCAATGATTATGAATCGGCAAAAGCTTACAAAAATAATATTGTCAATGCCGGTGTTTCTGGAGCTTTTGTAACAGCTTTCTCAGGAAATACAAGAATCTCTGTTGGCAGGGCTATGGAAATGATGAGGGAATGATTATGTTTTTTTTAATGCTTGACAAATATGGCACGTGGACGTTCACTACTCAAATTTATGTTGGTTTTAAAGCATTTTAGTAATATTTTCTCACTCTAAGAATTCTTTTTTTACCTAAATAACCCATACTATAATATTTAATATAAAGAAGATTCTTTGATATTGGGTCATGTAAAGAAAATTTCACGCTTGTATTTCCTCCAAATGCTGCTAGAACATAATCAGATAAGTCTTCATTATTCATATTTTCATATTCTGACATTGTAACCAATTTGTATTTTATGTTATTCTTATCAAGTTGGTCAAAAAGTATATATTCAGTAAACTTTCCTTTTATGAAAAGGATTTTTTTATTTTTAGTTCGATAACTGTTTTTTTTATTGATTAATTCATAAATAGTTTCCATTGAAGTAACAGAAGGGTTGTTTATTATCATTTCAAGACAATCATTAATCCCAGCAATAGCATACGGGAGTATATGTTTAAAATCAGATTCATCCATATAGCCTCCAAAAATATTTAATCGGGAAATTATGATTGGGTCATTTATCGATAGTTTACTATCTATAAGAGACAAAGGAATTATTCCTAATGTTTTATCTGTTCTTGCACCAAAACGATCATCCAAAGTTAACGATATAGGAGTTAATATATAATTATCTTTTTTTAAAGTAGATATTTCAGGTTTATCTATAATTTTGTATGAAGATATGTCCCATATGTTTTCAAAACATAACTTCAAACTTGAATCAATTTCTTTATCTCCAGTATTTACAAAAACAATTCCTTTAGTTTTTATTTTTAGAATGTCTTTTTTATTCAGACTTAATACTACCTTTTGTCCAAACAACATTTGAAAATTTGATAAAAAGAATATCAGTAAAATTATTATTAAAGGACGTTTACTATATATACTTTTGCAATAGAATGATTGGCTAAGATTTTTACTAATTGTTTTCATGTTTTTTTATCATTATTTATTATTGTCCAACGGCAGTTCGTTTAAAAACCCCGCTAAATTTTGATTAAAATTAATAATAATTTTTTATTTAAAAAGATTACTTATCGAAAATCCTTTTTTGATTAGGAAACTCTTTCTTCAAATCCGTTAGAAATTTCAAAGATTATGAATCCACAAAAGCCTACAGAAATAATATTGTCAATGCCGGTGTTTCAGGAGCTTTTGTAACTGCTTTCGCAGGAAATACAAGAGATCTCTGTTGGCAGGGCTTTGCAATTGATTAAGTGAGCTGAAACGGAAGTCCTTCAATAAACTTTTATTCTTAATATTTTAAAGGTAGTCGCAATTTGCGATATTTGTTTTATGAAATTTTCCATCAGAAGATTCAAATTTCAGTTGTACGATAATTTCGTACAACTGATTAAATTAAAAAATTATGTGAAACTGATTATTTTTTATAAATTTGGGCTTGTAAATTTATAGTAGATATGCCACTAAGTTGGAATGAAATAAAATTGAGAGCTATTAAATTCTCAAAAGAATGGGAAACAGAAACAAAAGAAAATGCCGAAGCAAAATCTTTTTGGGACGATTTCTTTAATATATTTGGGATTGGTCGCCGCAGGATTGCAAGTTTTGAAGAACCTGTGAAAAAGTTAGGCAACCGTCAAGGTTTTATCGATTTGTTTTGGAAAGGTAATTTAATTGTAGAACATAAATCCAAAGGAAAAAATTTAGACAAAGCATATCAACAAGCTATCGAATATTTTCCGGGAATTAAAGAAGCCGAATTACCAAAGTATATACTTGTTTCAGATTTTGAACGTTTCCGACTTTATAATTTGGAAGAAAATCAACACACTGAATTCTTGCTTTCTGAACTACACAAAAACATTAAACTTTTTGGTTTTATTGCAGGTTATCATAAAATAGTAATTAGAGACGAAGATCCGATAAACATAAAAGCAGCCGAAAAAATGGGGCATTTACATGACTTGCTCAAAGAAAATGGCTATGAAGGACATGAATTGGAAATTTATTTGGTTCGTTTGCTTTTTATGCTTTTTGCCGATGATACAGGGATTTTTGAAAAAGATATATTTTGGGATTTTGTGGAAAACCATACTGCCGAAGACGGTAGCGACCTTGCTAATAAATTAGCACAATTGTTTCAGGTTTTAAATAAACCACAAGATAAACGACTGAAAAATCTGGACGAAATCTATACTCAATTTCCATATATTAACGGAAAACTATTTGAAGAAAATCTTAGTATTGCTGCTTTTGATAGTGAAATGCGTTCTATTTTACTGGATAGTTGTTCAATGGATTGGGGTTTAATTTCGCCTGCGATTTTTGGTTCTTTGTTTCAAAGTATTATGGACAAAACCGCCAGACGTAATCTGGGTGCACACTATACAAGTGAAAAAAATATTCTCAAACTTATTAAACCACTCTTTCTTGATGAACTTTGGGTAGAATTTGAAAAGGTAAAGGGAAATTCGAAAAAACTTGCAGAATTCCATAAACATTTAGGCGAACTAAAATTTTTGGACCCTGCTTGTGGTTCAGGGAATTTCTTGATTATTGCTTACCGTGAATTACGAAAACTAGAACTTGCCATTTTGGAAATTACCTTAAAAGGCGAGTTGGTAACAAACATTGAACAAGTTATTTGGCTCGACATTGACCAATTTTACGGAATAGAAATTGACGAATGGGCTGCACGAATTGCCGAAGTTGCTATGTGGCTGATTGACCACCAAATGAATATGCAAATTTCTGAGAAGTTTGGAAATTATTTTGTGCGTATTCCACTCAAAAAATCTGTAAACATTATAAATGCAAATTCGTTACAAACCGATTGGCAAAGTTTATTGAATCCTGTAAACACTATAGATATGGATGTGAAACACGCCAATATTTATATTGCTTCTGAACCTGAACATGAATATAAAAGTGTAAATGTAAAAGCAGAAACATACCAAATTCATCAAGGAGAACCACCACCACTTTCAAACGAAATAAAATTTGATTATATTTTCGGTAATCCGCCATTTATAGGTTCAAAAATGCAAACAAAAGAACAAAGAGCAGATTTGGAACATGTATTCAATGGTGCAAAGGATGCTAAAATAATGGATTATGTTTCTGCATGGTTCATTAAAGCTGCAAATTATATTCAAAACACGAAAATTAAAGTTGCGTTTGTTTCCACAAATTCAATTTCACAAGGTGAACAAACTTCTGTTTTATGGGGTGAAATGTTAAATCGTTATAAATCAATAATCCATTTTGCACATAAAACTTTTAAATGGAGCAACGAAGCCAAAGGACAAGCGGCTGTTTATGTAATTATTACAGGTTTTGCAAATTTTGATACAAAAAATAAAACTATCTTCGATTATGAAGATATAAAAGGTGAACCAACTGCAATTCAAGCAAAAAATATAAATCCTTATTTGGTTGATGCACCAAATTTATTAGTAACAAAGAAAACAAAACCGATTTCAAATGTACCTGAAATGAATTTTGGAAATATGCCATTGGATGGCGGAAATTTACTTTTTACAGATGAAGAGAAAATAGAATTTCTAAAAACAGAACCTAATGCCGAAAAATACTTATTACCCCTAATCAGTGCACGAGAATTTTTGCATAATCAAAAAAGATGGTGTTTGTGGTTAGTTAATGCAAGTCCGAAGGACATAAGGTCCATGAAAGAAGTTTTAAAACGAATTGAAGCAGTAAAACGATTCAGACTTTCAAGTGTAGCACCTTCAACACAAAAACATGCCGTACTACCAGCTTTATTTAGAGATAGAAACAATCCTGAAACTTTCGTTTTAGTTCCTTTGCATACATCAGAAAACAGGAAATACATTCCAATGGGGTTTTTTACAAAAGATTATATTGCGAATAATTCCACCAGTATAATTCCAAATGCTACTCTATTTAATTTGGGAATTCTTTCATCCGAGATGCATATGACTTGGGTTAAATATACTTGCGGAAGAATTAAAAGTGATTTCAGGTATTCAAAAAATATTGTTTATAATAACTTTCCTTTTCCAAAAGGAGTTAGCGATAAACAAAAAGAGCGAGTTGAAAAAGCAGCCCAATTGGTTTTAGATACCCGAAAAAAATATCCCGACAGCAGTTTGGCAGATTTATATGACCCTATGGCTATGCCACCGGATTTGATTAAGGCACACAAAGAATTGGATAAGGCTGTTGATTTGTGTTATCGTCCACAAGCATTTACAAATGAAAGAGCAAGGATTGAATTTTTATTTGATTTGTATAATCAATATGTAACGCCATTGCAAGCTGAAATTGATAAACGAAATAAAAAACTAAGAAAAGGAAATATTAGATATCTGCAATCGAGATAAGTGTTAAAATTCCAAATTTATTCAAGATTAATTTCCAAATTATTTCTCTGTAATAAATAAAAATATATTTAAGTTTGCTTAGTTTATAATTTCTAAAATTAAATTACTATGAATAACAAAATTGGTATCAGATATGAAGATAAATACAAGCTCGAGAGAAGAGTAGCTATTATTCCTAAACATGTTAAAAAACTCATTTCCGAAAATTCTCTTGAAATTGATGTTATCAGCTCTGAAAAAAGAATTTTTACCGATGAAGAATTTAAAAATGCCGGGGCAAATATAACCGATAATTTAAAGGATTGTCCTGTGATTTTCGGTGTAAAGGAAATGCCGATAAGTTTTTTTGAAGCTAAAAAAACTTATGTTTTCTTCTCCCATGTTATAAAAGGGCAAAAATATAATATGCCAATGCTGAAAAAGATGATGGACTTGAAATGTAATTTGATAGACTATGAAAAAGTTGTGGATGAGTTTGGAAAAAGATTAATATTTTTCGGAAAATTTGCCGGATTAGCAGGCATGATTAATTCTCTTTGGTCTTATGGTTTGCGTTTAAAATATTATGGAATTGACACACCTTTCCTTAAAATTCAACAATCGCATAAATACAATTCATTGGATGAAGCAATAGGAGTGATTTCAGAAGTAGGGCATGAGATAGCGAAAAATGGACTTCCGAAAGAATTATTACCTGTAACAATTGGTTTTACGGGTTATGGGAATGTGTCAAAAGGGGCTCAAATAATCGCTAATTTGTTGCCATCGCAAAGCATTTCACCTGAAGAATTATTAGAACTTAAAAACAAAAAAAATCTTCCGAATAATATTATTTATAAAGTTGAATTTAAAGAAGAAAATATCTCTGAGCCAAAAGACTCAAAATCGGAATTTGATTTACAAGATTATTATAAAAATCCGCATAATTATAAAAATCAGTTTGAAAAATATGTACCACATCTTTCAATTTTGATGAATTGCATGTATTGGAGTGTTGAATATCCCCGAATAATTACAAAAGATTATTTTGAAAAATTATTTAATGAAGGCCAAACAAAACTTACTGTAGTTGGAGATATTACCTGTGACCCAAATGGCTCTATTGAATTCACTCATAAAGGTACTATAATTGAAGACCCCATTTTTGTTTATAATCCTATAACAAGAAAACCAACGATGGGATATGAAGGCAAAGGAGTTTTAGTGATGCCTGTTGATATTCTTCCAAGCGAACTGCCAAGAGAATCTTCAATTTCATTTAGTGATGCTTTGTTAAATTATGTTCCTGCAATTGCGAAAGCAGATTATAATAAAAGTTTTGAAAATATTGAGCTTCCTAATCCAATTAAGAGGGCATTGATTCTCCATAAAGGCGAATTGACTAAGGATTACAAATATATATCTGAGTTTTTGTAAAAATTATATTATCTTTGCAGCGCTTTTCTATTGGGGCTGACTGGATTTGACAGCAAGATGAGTGGCCAAGTAAGCATGTTGAGCATTGTGAATTCGCTCATAAATCCTATTCACACATTTTAAAAGGCGAAAATAATTACGCTCTTGCTGCCTAAAACTGTTTAACAGTTAGGGCTTAATCCTGACGGTAGCCGTTGGGACGAGACATTCCGCAAGTGGACAGGCTTAATTCCGGCTTGATAACGGGGTGCAAAAAAATTTTAAGCTGGCTTGATAGATGCCTTGACTATCAAGTGAGATTTTGAGGCTAAGGCAAAGATTTGGATGCTTTTTTTCATGCTTTGCACAAAAACCCAAGAAAAAGATAAACATGTAGAAAGCTTGTTTGTTCCTTGTTTGGACGAGGGTTCGACTCCCTCCAGCTCCACAAATCACCTTTTTTTGAAGTTTTTCGAATTGAATTAAAATTGTATATTTGTTTCACCATTGTTTCACCAAAATAAAATGTTTAACCAAAATGTAAAATTATGGAATCACTTTCAATTTGA
>Ga0075123_10000866_pt1 | contig 15552 bp, 5 predicted proteins | sample AntAceMetag02UKX_FD_69808 | JGI IMG/M metagenome (GOLD analysis project Ga0075123, IMG submission 69808) | Saline lake microbial communities from Ace Lake, Antarctica - Antarctic Ace Lake Metagenome 02UKX | ecosystem: Environmental > Aquatic > Non-marine Saline and Alkaline > Saline | place... | reverse complement strand
CTCAAATTATAAACTTTTGGCAAGGAGATATTGGTCTTGTCGGTGTTCGTCCGCTTAGTGAACAATATTTTAGTTTGTATCCGGATGATTTAAAGGAGTTACGCACTAAATTTAAACCTGGTTTAATTCCGCCCTATTATGTTGATTTGCCTAAATCGTTTAATGAAATTATAGATTCAGAGAGAAACTATTTAAAACAAAAAATTAAACATTATTTAAGTACTGATATTAAATATTTTTTTAAGGCAACTTATAATATATTATTTAAACATGCTCGCAGTCAATAAACTCAATTTTAAAAACGAAAAGTTAAAGATAGTTGAAACATATTTTCTAACGGATGAACAATATAAGCTGCATCTAACTGAAAATAAAATCGTTTAGAAAGATAATGGCTAATGCCACCACCAAATGAATAAAACAAGTTTTGTGCCTGATTGATTGAAGTTGCTGTGCCAGCACGTAAGAAAACTTTATTTAAGAAGCTACGTTCTGCGCCAATATAGAATTTATCTTCAATATCTTGATACAAGGATTTATGAAAATCTAAATCAAAATTGATTTGATGAAAATTTTTAAAGCCAACGCCAATTATCCATCTCCGAGGTAAACCCTCTTGATATTTCCCCAGAGTAGAAGTATTCCAATGAATTGAGTTGAACAGATTTTGTAAATGACTGGCAATAATTATTTTTTTTATGAGATAGAATTGCATGCCCCAGCTTAACGAATAGCCCAGTGCATCCCCTTGAACAGAAATATTGCTCGGATCATTTTTTCCGAAAGAGGCGCTGTGTATTGTCAAAGAGAGACCTATATTCATTCGATGTCCATACAGAAAAAATTTAGCGGCGCCACAGAAAATCAGTGATATTTCCCGAAACAGATCATCACCGGAAACGATCAGTCCACCCCCAACTACCATTTTGCCTGAAGGAGAGTAAACCAGTGAAGCAAAACTATAAGGAATTATGTTGAACAATTTGGTATAGGAAACAGTACCCTCAAAACCTTTAACTTCTGCAATTCCAGCGGGATTCCATAGTACAGCATTGGCATCTGAAGCCAGAGCTGAATATGCCTGCCCCATACCCAGTGGGCGAGCTCCAAAACCAATATCAACAAATGCAGAGCTAAAATTTGCTAAATCTTGAGCATTAATTTTAGAACTGCAAATTATTAATAGTGCCAAAATAATTATTTTATTAAAATATTTTCTATGCTTCATTTTATTAGTACAACCTGCTTTAAATAATTTTTCGTTTCTTTTTGGCCCTTTACCTCGATTTGAACAAGATATCGCCCATTTCTTGCCAGACGATTCATTTCAGTTTTTCCGTCCCAATTAAAAAAATAGGATTTCCCCTTGTCTAATGGTTTATCTATTATTAAATTACGAACTAATTCTCCATAAAGAGAATATATTTTAATACTCACAAAAGGCTGCCTGATTGTTTTTGATGTAACATAAAAACTGATATTCACACCCAAAATGCCATCTCCATCTGAGTCAACTTGCGGGGAAAATGGGTTCGGTGTTAATTTTATGTTATGAACTCCTAAAGGCTTTGAAGGGTAAAGCAGAGCAAATAATGAAAAATTTTCAATCTCTGCTTCAATCTTGTCTGATCCGATTGATTTACTTTTAGACAATATGTGCCATTCTGCACGCGTCGGGTCCCAATTGCCAACGCTCAAATTTTGTCCTTGATGCAATTCTGGGACTGGTAACCGGAGAATGATAGGCTTTAAGAACTCAATTCCGGCGGGTTTAAAATCATACCCTTTTCCAATAATTAAGTGAGAACGAGTCGCACCTTTAATGGACTGGAGTTGAATAATATCAAATTTTAATTGGAACGTTCTCTCTGTAGCTTGAAGTGGAAAGATTAATTCCATACCTTCATCGTCATGTAATTGAAAGGATTGATCCGGATTGATGTTTACGTAAATAAAAAGATTTGCCGTGTCACTTATTCCAGAGTTTATTTCATTTAAAATAAGAGAAGCGGCACCAACATATTGACTGTCAGGATAAACCATACCGTCTAAAACGAGTCCGGCTGCTTCAGGAAGAAATTGCCATTCAAGTCCTTCAAGTTGGTCAATTGTTTCGCCGCTGTCAGACAATGCCGTAAAGGAAAATTGTGTTGGTTGATCATTAGGAATGGAATATGATTCTCCTGTTATTTGGATAGATGCTAATTGAAAAGGTTTTAGATGAAATTCAACGCTTATTACTTCTTCCGGAGCCAAATTAACAAGTTGTTGTTTTGGTGTATTTAAAAATCCTGATTTATGTGCTACAACAAGATATGAGTCAGCTTTTAAACTATCCATTTGAAAAAAACCGTTATTATCTGTTTGCTGTTCTGTAACCTGTTCTCCACTGCTCTGATAGAAGATTTTTATGGTCACATCAGTTATTGGCTCATTTTGATTATCTAAAGTAAATCCTGAAATTTTTCCATATTTCCAATCTAAAACAATTGTGAATGTTGTATCGTGATTTTCTATTGAGATGTTATCAAGGCTTTTGTTTTCAAAGCCATATTTTGTAACAGTCAGTTGATACGGGAAACGACGATCTAACTTTGCGAGTTGGAATTCTCCATCCTGATTGCTGCTTGCAGTACCAAAATGGTCATGTTGATCATTGACTGTGATAATTGACTGCGGAATCGGTTTGGTATCATTATCTTTAATTTGTCCGGAAATTATGCCATCCTGTTTTAATAAATACAGATCAATTTGCTTATAGCTGGGATAAATATCCTGCAAAGTATCAGATGGTGAATAACCGGTTTTTAAAGCATAGATTTGATAGGCTGCTTTCCAGTCAAGATTTGAAAGTTGAAAATAGCCTGTAGAATCAGAAATTGAATTTGAAACAATTTGAGCAGTCGAATCCTGTGCATAAACCTGAACTTCAGAAACGCCAAAATTTGGTTGTCGCTTATTTTTAATATAGCCGATAATCGCATTCGGTTTTTCGACAACCGTTACTGAACCACTAATAATGTTAGCTATAGGTGTGCTATGATTGATCTCAAAATTTAGTATAATTAAATCAGATTTTAATTTCTCTGATAACCCGGGTTTAACATAAAATTGAAATTTTAATAAATTTCCCGCTCCTGTTAATGGTTCTGTACCGGTATGATTTATTTTAAGGCTATCACCAATATTGATATAACTGGGGGCTGGCCAATTTTCGGTAAGCGTGTTATCAGTTTCTATTTTCTCCAGTCCGAGAATATCATTGTCAAATAACAAAATAGAAGAATATGAACGAATATTAAATTCTGAAACATCAGAGATTTTTAATCCAAGTTCAAATTGCGAATCACGGTAAACCGATGTATCTGGTAAGGACACCTCTATTTCAGCAGTATCTTCTTTAACAAAACGGATTACACCATTATTAGACTCTGCAGGTAAGGCGCCATTTTGAAAAATTGCTTGAGTAATTTTTAGTTCCGTACTGTCCCCTTGTTGAACAGAAAACAACTGGTGAAATTTTAGCCAGAATAGTGCACCACTCCCTTGTAATTCAACAATTCCTGAATTGGAAAATATTATTTTTTTATTATCGCTGGAAAAAGTGCTATTACTCCAGGCTGAGGATAAACTGTTCTCAATTGAAACTCCCAAGGGTGATATAGCTTGATGGTCATAATTAATTTGCAATTCATATTGCTTAATGTTAAGACCTGTTACATCAGAAATTTTTATGGGTAATAGGAAATCAGGTTCACCTGTTGAGATAGTTGTATCCGGAATTGAAACGTAAACGGTCGCTTTGGCTGTTTGAAAAGATAGGATTTCACTAATTGCTGGTCCGTTATCAAGTGAATCTAAAGCTTCCACTCGAAAATAATAAATTTGACCTTGTAATAAATTATCTATTTTAATTAAGTGCAGCGTGTCTAATTCTGAAATTTCCAGACGAGTTCCCAATGCAGAGGTTTCCCCATAATCAACTTTTAACTTAGTTGGCTCATCTGTTCCAACTTTTATAACAACCGATTTAGGATGAATCTCTTCTACCACCGGTAAAAAACGAAATTCTGGTGGAGAAAGATCGAGACAACGTATTGAACCATTTGTTATTGAAGCAGGTGGTGCACCGTCGTTAAATGAAAAATTTTTAAATCGGAGTGGTATTTTTTGTTGATGCTGTGCTTGTTCTCGAATGACAAATTGAAGAAATAATAATGTTCCACTTCGCAAGATTCCCTGAGATGATGAATGTGAAACAATCAGTGAATCGTCTTGAATGATCGTGGCGGGAGAAAGCCATGGTTCTGTTAAAGAGTTGAGTTGAATTGTGTTCAAGAATTCCAAAAAATCTGAATCGAAAATCAGAGCAAATTGATATTTAATAATTGGAATTCCCGGTATCGTGCCCAGGGTTATTGGTATTGAAACAGTATCTCCAATAGCAAAACTAGTATCCGGTAATATTAAATCGACCTCATCGCCGGCAGTAGTTGTAAATTGTTGCGGCTCACTCCAAACTGGTCCATTTACGCTTGTATCTGTGATCCCAACATTAAATTCATAAGTGCTAATGGGCTGTAAATCAGTCAGAGTATAACTTGCATCAATAGTTGGAGTCAATAATTTTACCGTGTCTTGACTTGATTCAAGCTTATTATAAACAATAAATCCAAATGTCGGCTCATCAGTTTGCCAGGCAATGTTCGCTGATGTTGCTCGAATCTGACTAACAATTGGTTCTGTGACAAAAACCGGAGACGTTTTATCGACTAATTTAAACAACCCATTAAATACACTGATATTGGATGTATCGCCGTTAACAGACACATTTATCATTTTAATCAAACTTGTATTGTATTGTGATTCCTGTGTTTTAAATTGAAATTTGAGCAACTCACCATTTTGGGCAATGGGTTGATCACCCTGGATATGAAAATGGACATTTCCATTTGTAATTTCTTGATATTCTTTATTCCAATCCGTCGCTTCAGCAGCAGTTATCAGAAAATCCTTAAATTCCAGGAGATTTGGATTAAAAGCAAGATCAAAATTAAGGGCAAAGATTGGACGGGAACTGCTGCCACTTTGGAGCAAAGGAATCCAGATATTTTGATTAAGATCAGCAGTCTGATCTTTTATTGTAAAGATCAATTGATTTATTGATGAAGTTGTAAACTGATAAGCCTGGGGAGAAATCCAGTCATTGCCTGATGAATCTTCGGAAGCAATTCGATATTTGTATGTAATAGCTGGACTCAAACCATCCAATAACATTGTATGGTAAAAACTAAGTGATTCATTAGATATCAAATTTTCATTGGGGGAATTTATCCCAAAGTAAACACGAGAATTAGCTAATTCATCAGTTTGCCAGGCGATCATAGCAGAATTGGGTTGTCTGTCCAGAACAACCGGTCCAACTATTAAACTTGGAGGAATATTGTCTTTAATCCTTATACCTCCAAAACCAAAAGAAGCGAGTGGATTCTCATCATTGAAAATGATATTAATGAACCGAATGATCGCCAAATCACTCGCTGAAGCTGTATTCATTACATGAAATTTGACTCGGACAAGATCACCGCTGCCTTGTAATGCCTGTATTCCTCCAGCAGCGATCACTAAACGACCCGGGAATAAAGTGTAAACAGGACTTCCCCAGACCGACGAAAGACATCCATTGCTGCTCGCTGATATTGCTGATATTTTGGTTTCATCATATGCTATTTCAATATCGCAGGAATACACATCCAATCCTGAAAGATTTCCCATTTGAATTGGAATATCGATTGTCTCTCCCGGATCGACAGAACGGACGGGAATGGAAACAGCGACACTATTCCCTGGTAATGTCGTAAATGTGCTATCCGCCGAAAATGGAGAAATATTATCTGCCACGTCTCGATTCCTCACACGATAGTGATATTGGGTTCCTGGTTGCAGCCCGGTAGCAGTAACCTGGTGGAGAGTATCTAATTTGGTTGTTTGTAAATTGTTGCCATAACCAGCGGTAGTGCCGTATTCAACTTCTGCATAAGACAATTCATTAGTGCGCCAAAAAAATCGTGCAGAGCTGTTACTAATTTTATCCACAAATGGTCCCCAAAAAATTTCCGGCGGCTGCTGATCTGTTTTCCCAACAATATTTACCCGGCTATTATAGGTCGTGACTGCTGGCCAATCTTCATCAAAACGAAAATTGAGCAGCGCTATTACTGTTGGTTGATTTGTATTGCTAATATTTTTAATTTGAAACCCAATAAAAATTAAATCTCCTTCCACTTGAAGTAAAAACGATCCATGGGCGCGAACGGAAATAAATCCTGCAGTCGTATCAATTTGAACCGGATTCCAATTTGAGATTAATGTGTTTTCTTGCAAAATATTAATAAATTCAAGCTTATTTGAGTCGTATCCTATTAAGGCGTCCCATTTTTTAACTGCATAATCAGATATATCTGATGTTTGTAAGGGAATCCAGAGTGTTGTCCCAACATTGACAGTGGTATCCGGGAAACCAACAGTTACATCAGTATCGGTGGTTGAGAAAGTTGCATTTGCACTCCAATTAGGTCCATTGCCGCTTAAATCTTTACCGCCTACCTGGAAATGGTAAGTTATTCCCGGATCCAAATTAGTCAAGACAAAGTTATGATCTGTAACAAACGCTTCTTTCTCCCGAGAAAAATTATAAGAACTTGATTCTCCATAGCTTATGAGGCTGGTAGCTGACTCATTTGTTTGCCATTGAATAGTCGCCGAGTTGCTGCTAATATTACTTACCGTTGGTCCGCTGACAATCAATGGCGGCAGACGATCCTCAATAGTTATTGATCCATTATTCGTTATTAATTTAATTTGCCCATCATTTAAAGCTACGTTATCAAAATTCAGGTCTGATAACTGATTTAAAACCGCTGTTGCCGGAACCTTTCCGTCAATAAAAAATAATGCCCCACCACCCTGAAGAGCAGTAGTATGTTCTGCAGTTAAGATCACCTTATTTGAAAAGATCGAAATTTGAGGAGTGGACCAACTTGATAAAACAGTCCCAATAGTCTTAATTCCTGAAACCTGCAATTGAGCTTGATCAAATAAAACTTCAACTGATATCTTTTTAACATTTAAACCAGTAAAATCCGGAATTGTAACCGGGATATCAATGTTTGTACCAGGATCAGCAGTTATATTGGGAAGGTTTAAAGTAACATTTTTGGTGCCAAAAGCATAGCCTGAATAAATACCGGGACCATTATTTAACGAGTCAGTCAACTGAATTTGATAATAATAATTTGTCGTTTCATGTAAATTTGACAAACTCAATGTATGGGAAAAACTGAAGTTTGCATCTGAAACATCTTGTCCATAAAATGTCGTTTCACCATACAGTATTAATATAGCTGAAGGCTCATCAGTCTCAACATGAATTTTAACATAAAAATAATTTTTTTCTACTATTGTCGGACCACTTACTATTTGTGGCGGATTCAAATCACCAGTAACTGTAAAAGTGCCATTTTGAATATTTGCCTGGGGTTGTCCATCATTGAATTTAAAATTGATAAACAATAAATCTGAACTTTCGCCTGTGGAAGCAGTTTCTGAAACATGAAACCTGATACGAACCAAATTGCCACTGCCAATTAAAGGATCAACGCCAGCTAAAGAAACAACAACCTGTCCTGATGAAATATTCACTGTTGGATTTCCCCATTGTGCTGATATTGATCCAGAACCAATTACTTCCAGGACTTGTAACAAATTAGTTTTGAATACCAGGGTGTAATCAACTGAAAAAACCTGTAAGCCTGTCAAATCGCTTACTTGAATATCTAAATCTATATCTTTTCCGGCAGGGGCGCTGATGTTTGGAATAGTCACATTTGGAGTTTGAGCTGTTACATTACCTAAAAATAAGATAAATAAAAATAATAGTATTTTAAGCTGTGGTTGTTTCATAATTATTTTTTTATATGATACCAGCGCGTCGATGCGCAAAAAAGATTTTTAATATTTGAGTAAATAGTGTCTGAACCAAAAGTACTTTATTTGACCTCACCCCGGCCTTCTCCTTGTAGGAGAAGGGGGTAGGGGCTGAGGTAATAAATTAGCGGGGTGAAACACCTTATAATTATTATAGTTTTCGTTCAAACATTAAATAATAATTTCTGATGACACAATTATATGATACTGAATAATTGATCCTGGATGAAGTGAGAATGTTAAGCTTCAAGCATCAAGAATCTAACATCATTTTAATTCCTACTCGATTGCCCTAATTAAATGTTTTGCATAAAATAATTCTCAACAGGCTATCGCACTAAAATCATTTTTTTTAATTCACGAAAGTGGGCGTATTTCACAAGCAGTAAATATAACCCACTGGATAGAGATTCATTCTTATCCGAATTACTGGACCAACGGAATTGATAATAGCCAGGTTGTAGATTACGATTCACAATGGTTGTTACTTTTTGTCCAAGTATATTATATATTTCCACTTGTGTCTTAGTTGATTTTTTATCAGCGATTTTAGGTATCCAAACTTTAAACACAGTACTAAAATTAAAGGGATTGGGATAATTTTGTGAAACGTAAAACCGATCTGGAATATTTTGTTTTTTCTCGATTGAAATAGGAATTACGCCTTCATCTAATTCAAGTTGTAACCCGTAAATATTTTTGTCACTAAATTCTGTTTGTTTGCTATTAGAATAAAAATCAACTATAAATAAAGTATCAGTGCAATTGATTTTCTCTGTGCCTGCCAGTGCAATAAATAGTTCTCCATTGTGATAAGCCCATTCACGGTGCATCGATTTAAGAGCTTTTGAAGGTATAATTGAAATTGGTTCAAAAAAGTTAGCTGGATATTTCAATTTTGCATCTAATGAATAAAATGCCGGTAATTCAGATCCGAAAACTGTTAATCTATAAATATTTTTATTTAACATTTCTTGTTTATATTGGACGATAAAAGGCTCCTGCTCGATTGATTTCTTTTTCGGGAATGATACTTCTTCTTGGGCGGGGAATTTATTAATAAGTCCCACTGTATAACGAAAAATAAGTGAAGCATCAAAAGAACTGATTTTTTTATTTCCACTTACATCGGCGGCGAGTGAGTCTCGAGGAAAAGACGTAAAATAGGGTGATATGTCTTTTCTGGCAGCAATACGCAACACAAGAGAACCATCAAAAGAGCTCACTTCCTGGTTATTGCTTATATCACCATATAATGTTGCAACATAATTTTGTCCTGTTTTTGTTTCAGTAAGCGGTGCATAATTGCGATATCGCGGAGTAAAAAAATAACGGCTTTTAATTGGTTGTAATTTGTAGTCGAATTGAGTTTCCAGACGCTGAATTAAGTAATCTCCGTTCAAATCAGTTTGTTCTTCTTTATTCATTCTTCCGCTGACTTTTAGAAAAACGCCAGAAAAAGAAAACTGATTGTCCACTGTTATACGACCTGAAAGATGGGCTATTTCTTCAGGTTTAAATTGTAGTTCTATATTTTTTGTAACCACCTGACCGTTTTGAATTGTGACCTGCTGCTGCATCGCAGCATAGCCCAATTTATCCGTCTGCAAGACATAAGTACCTTCGGATACATCCAATTGATACTCTCCTGTATAATCAGAGTAATCTGTTAAAGTGTCGCTGTCCTGGATTGCTAACGCTTCTGCTTGATTTATTGGAGTTCCGGTTGGATCAGTTATTTGTCCAGAAATAGTACCGTATTTGTTGAGAACAAAGTTAAGAGTTATTGTTTGAGCAGTTGTCACTGTCGTATTTATTGTTTGTTTGCTGTAACCTTCTTTTGAAGCGATCAAAGTTAGGTTGCCAGGGCTGACATGCAAAATATAATTCCCACTATTGTCTGTGATGGCTTGAATGCTGCGTTCGTAACAAGCAACTGACGCCTGAGCCAAATTAGCTTGCGAATCAGCAACTTTACCTTTTATGATTCCTGAATTTGCTGTAAGTACTATTTCAATACCCTGAAGTATTTGTTCTGATTGGACTGCAATGTCAGGGTAACTATTTATTTGATAGCCTTCTTTTTGAGCAAGAAGTTTCCAAATTCCAGGCGCCACAGAAAACAAAAATGCACCATCAGTATCGGAATCGGTTGTTAATGTGTCACTGTTCTGAATTGCTTTAACCTGTGTATGTGGAACTACCTGGTTGTTACTAATTATTCTTCCTTTAATTATTGCAGCCATAGGAAACAATTCGATGTTAAAATTTGCCAAAAATTCCCCAAAGTCTAGATTAATTTTTGGGAGGTTAGCTTGAAAATAACCCGGTTTTATTACATTGAGTTGATGAATCCCCGGCGATAATTTAAGTTCATAATATCCATTTATTCGAGATGTGTCAAACGAACTTCCATTGGTGATAATAGCTTTGTGTAATGGAACACCATTACAGCTAATTGTGCCATTTACCTGGGCTAAAGCAGGTAACATTGTTATTATTAAATCAGTTAAATTTTGGTTGGATTGTACCTCTAAATGTTGAGGCAATGGATCAATATATCCTTCGCGATGAAAGTATAAATCATAAAAATCTGATGGAACACTAAGTGAGAACATTCCTTTACCGTTGCTCCGGGTGGAAAAGGAATTGCCCTGGAAGGAGATCGCAGAAACTTCAACCTGTTCAATCCCTTTATCTTCATCAGCGATTATTCCACTAATTATTGCTGCTTGTGAATTCAGTATTAAATCAGGCGACAATGTAATGGTTTGATTATCATAAAATGAAATAGTGCGTGGAGCGTCTTGACTGTAACCAACCTTTTTTACTAATAAATCCCAGCTGCCGCTTCCAATTGTCAACTGAAAGGCGCCACTCATATCGGTACGAGTTGTTATCTGGGCTTCACTTCCTTTAGCTTCGACTTGCGCTCCAAATAATGGAAGACCATTTTGATCAGTAACTTTTCCCAATAGTTTGCTTGTATTTTCTTTTAATATTAAAGGTGTTGTTAAATTAATTTCTGATTGAGATAGTAAATCAATTTGAAGTGTATCTGCTGGTAAATAACCTGGTTTTGCTGCAAAAAGTTGATAAGTTGAAGCTGCTAATGGGAATTGGAATTTCCCGGTTAAGTCACTTATCATTGTTTTGCGAAAACGTTGAAAAAGATCGATTGCTATTATTTGTGCATTCGCCAATGGTTCATCTACTTGATTTACAACAGCGCCAATTACTATACGAGTTAATGGCTCCAAATATATTCTCACGTCGGAAGACTGATTTACGTCAACTTCAGCAGTAAGAACCGAATCTCTAAATCCAAATTTAGAACAGGAAATTTGATAAGTTCCTGGTTGAAGGTTTAGATTCAATACTCCTGAATTAGTTGTTGAATAATTTACATTTTCTCCACTGCCCTGGATTGGTTTTATTTTGACAACCACTCTTGATAACCTATTGCCTGATGATGTAAATGTGGAAATTGTTAATTTTCCATTGGGCACTTGATAGGTAAAATTTCTACGTTCGCTTACAACTCCTTTGCCTGTTGCATCCAGGGCAATTACATGCCACTCATAGTAACTGTTTTTTAAGGTGATGCGGACAGGAAGGTGTAAATTTGTAGCTGTTGTAATAACCTGCCATGCCTGTACCGTTGATGTTGAACCATCCTCCTCAATTAGTTCGAAAAGTTCAAATTGATAAGATTTTGCACTATTTACAGACTGCCAGGAAAATTCAATTTCTTTACGTGAAATCATTGCATTCTGTAAAGGCGAAATCAATAAAGGTGGCACCAGGTTTACCGAAACATTCACTGTAAAACCTTGCACTCCAGATTGGACAATGGAACTCAAAGCGGGGTTGTTGCCGTAGTTATTGAGAACAATCCAATTGTAGGTTTTATTATTCAGCAATGGTGGTACAATACCATTAAGCTGGTTAAAGAAATTAGACGGGTCAGGAGTTCCATAATTAATTTCTGTCTGATCTGTAATTGCCTGATAAATAACATTTGCTCCTTCAATATGTACTTCACCTTGATCATCTTCTACTATATTTACTGGCTGATCAGAAAGGATTAAATGATAGAACGGTATTCCCGGAACAGCATCCCACTCAAATTTGGGGGAAATAGTAGAAATAGCATCTCCATTTCTGGGTGAACGGCTGCTGGGCGCTTGCTGAGATTCAATATATAAAGGTAATTCCCTTGAATGAACGAATCCGTTTGAAATTCGACAATAGTAAATACCAGCGGTCATTCCCTCCGAAGATGGTACAAATTCTATCTTATTCGTGGCGGAAACAGCAACGTGATTATCATATTGACCGGATAGTGCTCCGAAGTATAAAGTAGCTTCTATTGATTCTGCCCATCTCACTTGCACTAATTCATTTTGATCGATAATGCGTGTTGGATATGCTATCAGGGTAATCCCCTTAGAAAAGCCTTTAATAGCCAGAATTAAGGTTATGGTTAGTGTTAATCTTAATAATCTTCTAGCAGAAGCTAAATTGTTAAAGTTGATATTGAATACCAAAATTTACTCCTGGGATAGGAAAAAGTCCCATTGCACCAATGAGCACTAATTGCTTTGTTAATTTTTTACTATATCCAAAGCTGAAATAAGGTAAAGCTAACAATCCTGAATGGAAAGACAAATCCTGTGGTTCAGGCGAAAATGTTTTGAACAGATAAACACCAAGTTTAGAATATAAACCACCATTATTTATATAAAAATTAATGCGCTGTTTGGGCGAGAGTTTTATGTAATCTTTGCCATACTGCCAGCAAACGTTGCCAAAATAGAAACAATCAGATAAATAGAATCCCCACTTGCCGCTTGTGTATAGAAATCCGATTTTAAACTGCCCTGGCATAGTTTGTTTCAACGTCGAATGTTCCTGCCAGGCGATATTTTCAGTCAGCGTAAGTTGGGATGGATTTAGTTTTGCCGGATCTAATATTTCATCAACGCCAGCATTATTTTTTAATGATTTGATATTTAAGGCAGGAATTTTATTTCGATTTCCAGACAGGCTTCCATCTAACTGAGCATCTGATAAAAAGCTGATTAAACCATTAAGAATCCAGTTAGAATTAATAATATATATTCCTCCCCAATTAATACGCCATCCCACTCCTTCATAGTGCGCTTGTAGATTTTGGGTAATATCTGTGTGCCATAAAGTTTCAGGATCATTAAATAGAAATTCTTTACCATTATAAAGCATGGAGCCCTGAATATTCCAATTACCCGAAATATTCAAATTGTAATACAATCTTTCTGCCTGGAATCCTAAAATATATTTATTTTTCAATACCCGTGAAATTATAAAATTTGTACTTGTTACAAGATAATCAAGTTGATTTGCGGTATCCAAATAATTATTTAAAATTACTTTATTAGTCACACCTCCCGAGTTTAATTCAGTTGAGATTGATGTTTCGCTCCCAACCCAATCAAGCAGCATCGAGACAGACAGGGAGCGATGAAACGACAGCCCAACTGTATATTTTTTGACCGGGAATAAAATCATTCCTTCTGGCAAATTCGTTTTTCGTTTCAGTTTTAGATTCGCCAATGGATAATCAATGTTCAAATCTTGAGATTTATATGATGCTACACTTTTGTCTAATTCATCATTTATGGCTGAAGAAACGCCAGAAATATGAGTAATACCAAAACTTTGAGCAGGAGCGAATTGCAACAATATTTTGGGAGTTTTTTCTCCATAAATAAAAGCGGGATTTTCAAACACACTGCACCAGGGATAGTACTTATTATTTGAGTAACGACCCCAAATTTCTGTGCTAAAACTGGATCCACCAAGAGAAAGACTGCTATTGAATTGTCCGAGCCGTAATTTTTCTATTTGGCTTAGCGGTTCCTGGCTATAGATGTATTGTACAAATATAAATGAAAAGAGTAAAAAAATATATTTTTTTGTATTGTGATACATTGTAAAATATTTTCTTAATTATCTGTTATTAAAAATGAATATCACTCGGAAGAAGTAAAATATTGTAAAACTACCGAATATATTAAGTAAATATACCAAATTTTATTTTTTAATGCAAGTATAAACTTTCAAATAGATAGCTTTTTATTATTCTGTAGTTTTGTTATGAATTTATAAAAGAAGTAATGATTCATTTTTATGATTCATTTTTTTTGACATTTCTTTATATTGCTTTTACTTAACAATATTTTAATTATTTGTTTTTTGTAAATTTTGTTAATTTTATAGAATTTCGGGAATTATTGAATTATATTATGTATGAAAATACGAATTGGAGAAAAAATAAAAATTATTATAAATTTGTCTTGACATTTAATTTGTTTTTTGTTAATTTAAAAAATAAATAATATGATTTTAAAATGTCTATAACCGTCTATTTGCCAAATAGTTCTACATAATTTAAGCCTGCTTGATTCAATTTATGGGATTGGCAGGACGGCGTTATAACCGGAAATTGATAAACAAAAAAATTAAAATGAACGAATTATCAAAATCAATATTCGGAAAATTAAATGAAATTCCGAACTGGTATGCGCTTTCAACTAAATCGCGGCATGAGAAAAAGGTCTTTGAGCGATTGCTTCAAAAAAACATAAACAGCTTTCTGCCATTGCAAAGAACAAATCGAAAATGGAGCGACCGCTATAAAATTGTTGAAGAGCCACTGTTTAGTTGTTATATTTTTGTAAAAATAGCGCTTAAAGATCGTGTCCAGGTTTTACAAACTGATGGAGCTATTCGTTTTGTATCATTTAATGGAATACCTGCCACAATACAAGAATCCCAGATAGATGCAATTAGACTCGTTTTGAAAGAAAAAAAAGAAATTCAAAGAATAGATTATTTGACCCCTGGTCAAAGGATTGATGTAGTGCAAGGTCCTTTAAAGGGGATAAAAGGTGTATTAATAAATGCAAAAAATAGGCACAGGTTAGTATTAAGATTAGATAGCATCATGCAGGCTATCTCGGTTGACATCGATTATCGTGATATTAAAATTGTTGAATAGGATTTAATATGAAATATTCATAAATCGCCATCATGAAGAAGCCATAGATTTTTTTTAATTTAAGAATTTTATTTGTCAAGTAAATTTTTTTCTTGACTTTTCGTATTTTATTTAATATATTTACCGAAATATTATCAGAAAACTGTCAATCTTCATATTATTGCTAATTCTTACTTTTATAAAAATGGTAATCCATCTCTCACGCGGTCAAAAAATAACTAGTGCGTAGCATAAGACTCCAAAAGTACTGGGATCAATAATTGTTTTTGATAATTCAATCATATATCTTGGATTTAAAAGGATTTAAAACTTGTTATGTATCCAGATATATCTTTTGTTTTCTGATGTCTTAAAAATATTATCTCATTGGGAATTGGATCATCGAGGAAGGCATTGTAAATGTTTTATAAACCCAGCGCGGCAAGCCGCACCCGTAATAGAACACGGATGACACGGATTAAACGGATTTTCACAGATTTTTTATTTTGCTTTTTTCTACACAAAATGTTATCTTGATTACTATA
>Ga0075123_10000863_pt1 | contig 15572 bp, 17 predicted proteins | sample AntAceMetag02UKX_FD_69808 | JGI IMG/M metagenome (GOLD analysis project Ga0075123, IMG submission 69808) | Saline lake microbial communities from Ace Lake, Antarctica - Antarctic Ace Lake Metagenome 02UKX | ecosystem: Environmental > Aquatic > Non-marine Saline and Alkaline > Saline | place... | reverse complement strand
CGCTTAGGCGAAAAGAGGACGGAAGGATCAAGGGTTAAGGGACAAGGAGTAGGTTGGCCCAATCCGTAATCCATAACCCATACTCCATTATTCCCTGATCCCTACTCCTTAATCCATAATCCTAAAGCGGGAGGGAAGACATGAAACAAGCAAAACGCAGACAGTGGATCATAACACTCAGCATCGCTATGGTGGCAACACTCGGCATCGTGATCTCACTACTCGTACTAGGCAGTCCCGAGCGCGATTTGACGATAGCCGCCTACTCCGACGTGATTCGCTTCCAAGCAGATGGCGTAGCAACACTGCAAGTGAAGATTTTCGACCTGTCCGGCAAGGTAGTGTGGGATTCAAGCGTAGTCTCGGGTGATACTATTGATTGGGACAGAAACAACGACTTTGGCGAGCGGTTAGCCTACGGCGCGTACATCTACAGTGCACAAGGCTGGAACGCTTCAGGAGATTCGATCTTCCAGAAGAATGGTAAGCTTGCGCTGATGCCGGGAGATAAGGTGCAGTTGCAGGCGGCGCCGGTGGTGAAGAGTCCAACGGAGCCGAACCCGCAGGTACCTACACCTAAGGAAGAACCTAGCTATGCCCCGCTGGCGTACAGTCACACCGGTGATTTTACAATATCTGGTTATCTCGGGGTAGGAATCGATACTCCAGTACGTGGTATTCATCAGCAATCAAGCAACGCCACTTTCCGCATGGATCGAGATGTTGATGGACCAGGCTTTTTCCTTGTCCGAACTGCTCTGGGAGATTATTCCACCATTTGGAAGACATACCAAGTGGCAGTACGTGCCTCTGGAGTAGATAACGGCAATTTCGAGATTGATGATATAGGAACAGGGGTTAGTGGAGCAGGAATACGGCGACTCACCATCGACAATACAGGAAGATTTGGTATCAACACTGAAACTCCGAATGCCACCTTGGAGGTCCACGGCTCTGCCGCCAATCTTCTTGCCCTCTATGATCCGGTTGCTCCAACTGATGCGAAGTTCAGGGTTGAGAAAGATGGAGATGTATATGCCGATGGTACATACTACTGCGCCGATGGGGCCTTTCACGTTGGTAGCGCTGATGTTGCTGAGCGCATCAACGTAAGCGAATGGGTAGATGCGGGGTATGTAGTCGAAATCGACCCGGAACACCCAGGTTTCTTCCGCAAATCCTCCTCTCCCTACAGCACAAAGGTCGCAGGTATCATCTCGACCTCCCCTGGCGTGATTTTGGGTAACAGCTTCGATGAAGCGACGGATGACTGGGAGGACAACCGGCCAGTTCTGGCTGTTACCGGAAGAGTACCCTGCAAAGTGTCGACCGAGAATGGCCCAATTCAAATTGGCGATCTCCTGGTTGCCTCTTCTATTCCTGGCATAGCAATGAAGGGTAATCCAGAAGAATCAATGGGTGCCGTTGTCGGCAAGGCCATGGAACCATTGGAGAACGGGACAGGGACTATCGTGGTACAGGTGATGCTTCGGTAGCCAAAGCGGTGATCGGTAATGGGTGAAGAGTAACGGACTAAGGATTGAAGGAGTAGGGATTATAGGGGTGAGGCTCGCGAATAGGCACGCACATTTTGGAAGTGAAGGATGAATAAGGCGGTGACGAGCCATCAGTAAAGGAATTCTACGACGGTCTGCGCACTACGTGCTATCAAACCCTGGACTATGGACCCACGACTCGCGTCGCCGGACTAGTTTTCAACCCAGAGAACTCTACGATCCCCACGAACTCAACAAACTCTACGAACTCTACGAACCCCATGAACCCAAGGAACCCTATAGGCTAACGTGAAACTAAACCGTATCTACACCTGGCTAAGACATCCCGGCGAGTCACTCTCCCAGCGAGTAGTCCGCGCGGGATTCTGGGCCTTTGCGCTTAGGATTACTAGCCGGTTGTTTGGACTAGCTCGCACCATTGTATTGGCCCGCTTGCTGGCTCCCAATGACTTTGGGCTCTATGGCATTGCTCTTCTATCCCTCTCTGCCCTTGAGACCTTTTCGCAAACGGGTCTTAACCAGGCTCTTATTCAGAAAAAAGGGGATACCAAGCCCTATTTGGATACAGCCTGGACGGTGCAGGTAATCCGTGGATTTGTACTGGCGGCTATCCTCGTTGTTGGAGCACCGTTAGTGGGGTCTTTCTTCGCGGAGCCAAGAGCGGTGCTGCTCGTTCGCGTGCTAGGGGCTGGCGTTCTTCTTAAGAGCCTGCAGAATATCGGGGTCGTCTACTTTAGAAAAGATCTGGAGTTTCACAAGCAGTTCATATACGAGTTCAGCGGCACCTTCGCCGATTTAGCCGTGGCAATTCCTGCTGCGTTCATCCTCCGTAGTGTCTGGGCGTTGGTCTTTGGGCTTCTGGCCGGGAATCTTGTGCGGATGGTGGTGTCGTATTTCATTCATTCGTATCGGCCACATCTAGGCTTCAATCGGGAGCAATTCAAAGAACTCTTCAGCTTTGGCAGGTGGATATTAGGCTCAAGCATACTTGTATTCTTAGTTACTCAAGGCGATGATATCCTTGTGGGAAAGTTACTTGGGGTAGCTGCCCTTGGTTTCTATCAATTAGCCTATAGAATTTCAAATATGCCGGCTACAGAGATAACCCATGTAATTTCTCAGGTGACCTTCCCGGCTTATTCAAAGTTACAAGATACCGTGAGCAAATTAAGAAACGCTTATCTGAAGGTGTTGCAACTCACGGCTTTTATTTCAATACCATTAGCAGGATTGATATTTATCTTGGCTCCGGATTTTACTAAGATATTCTTAGGCGAAAAATGGATGCCAATGGTGCCAGCAATGCAGATTTTGGTTCTAGCGGGTTTAATAAGGTCAATAATGGCAACAACAGGTCCCATATTTGAGGCAGTCGGTAAGCCGGGAATTGCAACTAGATTGCAGGTTGTGCGCTTGATAGTGCTAGGTGCTTCAATTTACCCCCTCATTTCCGTGTGGGGAATATTGGGGGCTTCAGTTTCTGTGTTTCTAGGCAATTTGGTGTCAACCATTGGATTCATTTCTGCGGTTCTAAAGGTTACAAGCTGCAAAAGGAGAGAGTGGGCTAAGATGATAGCCTTTCCTCTAATAGCGGAGTTATTTATGGCTTTGTCAATGTTTGCTCTCAAAGTTGCGAACACTACAATTGGGATTCAGACGTTCTTTATACTTGCAGGTGTAGGCATTTCAACGTATCTCAGTGCAACTTATCTGCTGGATAGATTCGCAAATTACGGAATAAAAGTGCTGATAAAAGAAGGCTTAAGGTAATATGGACAGAATACTAACGAAATTGTGGGCAAGAGTTAAATTTGATCAGAAAACTGAATGGGATAAAATCGCCTATTCGTATTTAGAAGGTCTCAATCCTGTTTTAGATGCAGGGTGTGGTGAGGGAAGATTTCTCTCTCAAGATCCTCAGACAATAATGGGGATAGATTGGAATGTTGAATCGGTAGAGAAGTGCAAGAGCCAGGGGTATAACGTCATGCAAGGAGATGTTACAGCTTTGCCTTTTAAGGACGGAACGATCTCTGGCATTCATTGCTCTCATGTTATCGAACATTTCCTCCCATCTGATGTGCATAAGATCCTTTCTGAATTCGATCGTGTCCTTAAAGATGGAGGTACACTGATAATTAGATCACCGCTCCTATGGAAGGGATTTTACTCGGATCTCACACATATCAGACCTTACAACCCTGCAGCTATCATCCATTACTTAACCCCATCAAATCAGCGCTCATTACAACACATCAGTCAGAATTACGAAGTTTTAGCGTTAAAATGGAGATATCGATCATTACGGGTTGGAACTAAATATCTTAACGCCATGTTCAACATGTTGAATCGATGGGGGTTTCCATGGCTTCAAGGAAATGGGTATATGTTAGTCATGCGGAAAGGACGGCTATGATAGTAGGTGGTCCCGGCCTTTCTAAAGGTGCGGTGGGCTGTTCTGAAATGCTAGAACATTTGCCCTACGGAGATTTCCCTAAGGCTCTAAGCGAAATCCATCGGGTCTCAAGAAGATATGCGCTATTATCTCTGCCGGATTCGACGAGGGTTTATCGACTTGACATCCAGATCCCGAAGATTGGAGAATTGAAGATGCTGATACGGCTGCAACGGTTGAAGGTGCCGAGGCATAAATTCGACGGAGAACACTACTGGGAGATCGGCAAGGCCGGTTATCCCTTGCGAAGGGTGATGGGTGAAATGCAAAGAGCTGGATTTGAGATCAAGAAGACTTATCGGGTCTTCGAGATGCCCTATCATCGATTCTTCGTGTTGGCAAAGAGTGAGAAAAAGGGCTAAAGTGAACTGCGGATTGATCCCGGGAAACCGTGAATGGGTGAAGAAACTCTAGGATTGAGTATACTCGTTGGAGAAAAGGAGGTGACGCGTGAGCAAGATTCTCTCATATAAGGTCATATTCGAGCCAGCCGAAGAAGGAGGATATGCAGCCTACGCTCCGTCCCTACCTGGTTGCATCAGTGAAGGAGACACCTACGAAGAGGCGTTGAGAAATATCAAAGAGGCAATCAAAGGATGGATCGATGTCTCTATGAAGTTTGGTGATGAGATCCCACCAAGCGATGTAATTATCGATACCGTTGCGGTATCCGTTTGAGATGAGCAAATTACCAGTTGTCTCAGGCAAGGAACTCATTAAGAGATTAGAAAAGGTTGGCTTTCAGCTTGTGCGGCAAGAGGGAAGCCATATGATATTGCGGAGAGAGTTCCCAAAGATGACCGTATCTGTTCCCGATCACAAGGAATTGAAGAGAGGAACCTTGAGGAATATCCTGCGGCATATCGATCTTCCCGTCGATGAGTTTGAACAGCTCAAGTAAAACCACAAACACAGTTGCAGCGAACGAGTGGCACCACTGGAATTGGATAAGGCGAGGTAAGGCAAATGAATATCACCGTAGTAGGCTTCGGGTATGTGGGAGCGGTTGCTGTAGCTGCTTTGAGCAAGGCCGGACACAACGTGTTGGGGGTGGATGTCGATCAAGGGAAGGTTTCTTCCTTCCAGCGAGGGATCTGCCCGTTCTACGAACCTGAACTCTCGGAACTCATCTATTCAGGATTGGCGGCGGGAAGGCTCCGGTTTCATCGCCTCGATGAGGTGAAGGACCCACTCGGCGAGATCATCTTGGTCGCAGTGGGAACGCCTACTCAAGCCTACGGTGGGACCGATCTTTCACAAGTCTACTCAGCTATTCGCTGGATCAAAGACCGCAATCCCGGTAAAGCGGTAGTTGTGATGAAGAGTACTGTTCCTCCCGGCACGGGGATTCGCTTGATGGCCGAGGAGTTAGCGGACACTCAGCTTCAATACGTCTTCAACCCGGAGTTCTTGCGGGAGGGGCAAGCCGTGCACGATTGGTTCCACCCTGATCGTATTGTGATCGGTGGGGAGGATGAGGATGCAACCGCACTGGCGGAGAGGATGTACGAAGGGATTGATGCTCCCTTACTGATCACTGATGTTACAAGTGCCGAGATGATCAAGTATACGGCCAACGCTTTCTTGCCAACTAAGATCTCGTTCATCAATGAGATCGCCAGCCTGTGCGACCGGGTAGGGGCAAATATCGATGACGTAGCTCAAGGGGTGGGGCTTGATGCCCGCATCGGGCCAAGCTTCTTGCAAGCAGGTTTGGGTTACGGTGGCTCGTGCTTCCCTAAGGATACCCGTGCGCTGGAGTTCCTTTCGGCAGTCAAGGGATACAACTGTGAACTACTGCGTGCGGTGATCAACGTGAATAACCGCCAGCGACTTCTTCCGATTCAAGCCTTGCAAGAAATCTTCCCGAGCCTAAAGGAGATAAGGGTGGCTCTGTTGGGATTAGCCTTCAAACCTGACACAGATGATGTCCGGGAAGCCCCGGCGCTCGACATCGCGCGGCTGTTAGTGGAGCTTGGCGCAGCGGTGCAGGCCTACGACCCCAAAGCAACCGAGACAGCACGGCCACTACTTCCCGAAGAGGTTGTCTTGTGCGACTCAGCCCTCGCGGCACTCAAAGGAACACAGGCCGCCATTCTAGTCACGGAATGGCAGGAGTTCATTGACCTTCCTTGGAAGCAGATCGCAAAACTCATGACCGAACCGCGCTTTATCTTCGACGGCCGCAATGCGTTGGACGGGCATGCACTCATACGTCTTGGGTTCAAGTATCAAGGTGTGGGGCGAAGCGGACCAGGATGGAAGGGTGAGTGATAAGCCGTACAATACCAAGAAATAGTGCGCAATAACCAAATCATAGATTTCTGCATCCGGAAATGAGGCGACTGTCAATGACCGAGAAGACTCCTACCGTAAGCGTGATCATCCCGACTTGCAATTGGGTGGGCCGGGTGGTCCAGAGCATGATTGGGGGGTGCAGATTACCTGGCGTTGGGGCAATTCTATGAGGGTTATGTTTGTTTCTCATGTCAGTAACAAGTATGGTGCAGGCAGATCTCTGTTGGGTTATATCGATGGCTTGCTCCAGAAGGGAGTTCATTGCTATGTTATTATGCCCAGGGAAGGGCTGATGGCAAAAGAGCTTGAGAACCGAGAGGTAGAGTATAGCGTTATCCCGCTTAAGAACTGGGTCTTCACCAGCAGCAGCTTATGGAAACGAGGACTTCGTAGCGGCTTCAATCTGCTTATTTCGCTCGCTATTGCGGTGAAGGCACGAGCTTGGCGGGCTGACGTCCTATACACCAACAGTAGTACCACCCCCGTCGGTGCACTTGCCGCCCTTCTCTTGAGAAAACCGCATGTTTGGCACATTCGGGAGTTTGGGCGGGAAGATTATGCGCTCTCATTTGATTTAGGGGAAAGAGTCAGCATGAAGCTGATCGAACGGTTATCCTTTCGCGTTATTGTCATTTCGGAAGCGTTAAAGGAGAAATATATTCAGCACATATCTCCCGACAAGATTCAGAGGATATATAATCCAGTTGAAGAGCAAAATCCAGCTACTGGTCCTGGGCATGTTGGACAAAGCACTAGTGAAGCACTCAAGATTCCCTCTTTAACAATAGTTGGCCTGCTGCATCCGGGGAAGGGTCAATTGGATGCGGTATTGGCTGTTGGTGATTTGATAAGGCAAGGTGTCTACGTGAGACTTAGGATTGTGGGAGATGGAGATCCAGAATACCTTAAACAGTTGGGCCAAGCTGTTGTTCAGAACGGCATTGAGGAGTATGTAGAGTTTATGGGCTATATGGACGATCCGATCCCGATCATGAAGTCAGCAGACATCATCTTAGTCTGTTCCCGGGCGGAGGCGTTTGGTCGAGTGACTGTTGAAGGCATGTTATGCGGCAAACCCATTATTGGAGCACGATCCGGAGCTACGCCAGAACTGGTCAAAGATGGTTCTAATGGGTTGCTATATGAGCCAGGCAGCCATCAGGATCTGGCGGAGAAGATCAAGTATTTGATCGATCACCATAAGGACGCAAAACAGATGGGGGCAAATGGCTTTGAATGGGCTTCCAAAGAATTTACGATTGAGAAGTGTGCTAGTCAGGTATTTGATGTGCTTCAAAAGGCCATGAAGGCAAAGTGTCGGCGAGGCAAGAAGGAAGAGCAATTACGGAAATGAGAGGAGTAAGTAGACGAGAGGCAATTGGCACACTACCAAAAGTTTCTATCATTACGCCCTCGTATAATCAGGGCCAATTCATCGAGGAAACGATCCTCTCGGTCAAGAGCCAGTACTACCCCAACATCGAGCACATAGTCGGGGACGGAACAATTGAGAGGCAGCAGCGATGAGAATTATACTCTTTGATCCTATGGTCGGCGGGCATCATATTCCATATGCTTCTTATATTATCCGGCATCTTGTTGAGCAGGGTGATGAGGTGACCTTTGTCGGCTGGCAACCGGATGAAAGCGTTGAGCAGCTGCGCGAAGAAGGGGCGGACGTGCGATACGCGACCGAGGGCTCAGAGGGTGTGGGATTTGGTGGGAGTACGTTGCGCCGGTTTTGGCAGATGTCGCGGGGCATTAGATATTGCTTTGCTCTTGCGAATACCTGCCAAGCCGATATTGTGCATCATTTGTATCTGGAACGTAGTGAGTTACCGCTGTATCTCCAGATGCTAAGAGTGCGAAAGCGTTCTTGGAACCTCTTTGCTACCCTCTTCTGGCCCTACTTCATTCACAAGCCACAGGAGAAGGTGGGTCTTCCCAAGCGCCTCTACCATGCTATGAGCGAGCGGGTTCTTGGCTCTCTGCTAGAACGCGCTAAGCTAAGCGGTGTGTTTGTCCATACTGCGAGGATTAAGAGCCAATTGATTCAGCTATATGGCGATTCATCACTAGGAGAACATCTTCTTGTTGTTCCCGATCCGGTTGAACACATGGAACAAATGCCGCAGTACGTAGCGAGAGAGCAGCTTGGACTGTCCCAAAGGCAGGCATTGGCGCTGTTCTTCGGTGGCCTCCGCTGGGACAAAGGGCCGGATATTCTGTTTGACGCGTTGCCATTGTTTGAGGATGATTGTGCTGTACTAGTAGCAGGGCAAGCTGAGCACTTCGGGGCACAAGAAATCGCCAGTTGCCGCAGACATCTGCAAGATGCAGAACGTCTGATCACCCGGCTTGAGTTCATACCGGACGAGGATGTGCCTAAGTACTTCGCTGCGGCAGACGTTATTGTGTTACCATATCGGAGGGCATTTAAGGGCACGAGCGGGGCGTTACAGCATGCTGCCGCAGCTCGTAAGCCAGTTATCGCTGCTGATGTAGGCGAGATCGGACCAACGGTGCGGGAGAATGGGCTTGGCATAGTGGTTGAGCCAGAATCTCCCAGTGCTTTGGCGGAGGGGATTCGAGAGTTCCTAGCGAGAAAGGATGAACTGAGCGAGGAGATTCGTCCACGAGCACTTCGATATGCCGAGGCCAACGACTGGACGATCATGGCAAGCAAAGTGCGAGAGGCGTATCTTTCTTCTCTTGAGGGGTGAATGATTTGGGGAACGAGATGATCCACATTTTGGGATTGGCTGCCGCTGTCCTTGGCGGCCTGATTGCTCTCCGTTTCTTGTTGCGTTACCCTGAAATTGCCCTGGCTCTGTTCGTGGCTGCTTACGTGCTGAAAGGAGGAATCAATGTAGGCCCTCTTAATCTGACGGTCATAATGCTGATAATCTCGATCTTGGGATTTGCTCTCCCCGTGCTAGCTGGCAAGAAGAGAGTCCAATTTCGAACAACTCGCGCCGACGTTTGGCTGTGGCTGTTCATGATCATCTGGGTTGGGGGAATTCTATACTCTCCCCGGCCCACCGTTGGAATCGCAACTACCTTTCGGATTTTAGCAATTACAATCACTCCGTATTTTCTGACGCGGATATTCCTTACTCAATCGCAGCAAGTCAAGCGATTCTTAGTTACCTTGTTTTTATCAGCAGTTGCGGTTTCTCTGGTTCTTGTGGTCGGAGCGGGAGTAGCTTATTCCCAGAATGGGCGGATGATCTTTCTCGAAGCGAATCCGATAGCCGAGGCTTCTTTGTTGGCAATGGGAGTTCTAATAGCGGTAATTGGTACCCTAGAAGGCGTGTTCCGAAAGCGTTGGATGCGATGGTTTAGCCTGGGGAGTGTTCCGCTCCTAGTCTACGGACTCCTTCTGACCGGTTCCCGCGCTCCTTTGGTGTCCGTTGTGGTTGCAGTGGTGTTCTATTCTGTAGTGATATTCCGTAAGCGAGCTGGAGTTGTGTTAGCGGCTTGTCTTGCTCTCGTGATATTGGGTGTAGGGGTTGTGAATCTCGATATCATCCCGCATTCTGTTGTTGTTCGGTACAATCCATCAAACTGGAGGGCATCAACGTCTGTGGGCGAAAGGAGCAGCTTGTATCAAGCGATATGGCAAGAAACGCGACAACGACCGGTGCTGGGCTTAGGGACAGGCAGCGTACACATTGCAGAGAACATTTTCTTAGAGGTTCACGCAAATGTCGGCATTGTCGGACTCCTCTGTTTCTTGGCGTTTCTCTATTCAGTGGCACGGCAGGGGCTTCGATATCTCGTTCGAGTCTACCCTCATGAACGCGGAATGACGAGAGGGATTGGCTTGCTTGTTCTTGTTGTTTCGGTTGCGCTGTTTACGGACAAACAAGTGGGCTACGCACTGGACATGGACAAAGACCTATTCATCTTCTTAGGGTTGATGCTGAATGCAGCCTACATGGGAGAGGCAGACGCTTTAAACAACCGGCAAGGGAACCTCGGTGCATAAGAAATCTAGGGTTCTGTTCCTAACCAATATGCTTATGCCTTATAGAGTTCCTCTTTTCAATCGTTTGTCGCACGATGTCAATTTCAGAGTCGTCGCTTTGGCTGAGAGCGAGGCAAATCGGCAGTGGCGAATTTCCAAGGACGAAGTCGACTTTGATTATCAGCAGATAGCAGGGTGGCACGTTTTTATCTGGAGATGGGAACTTCCGATACATTTAAATTGGGGAGTGGGCGCAGCTCTCAGGAGATACAAGCCTGATGTCATCATTGTGTCTGGGTATGATACCGTTGCGTACTGGCGAGCATTTCTTTATACAAGAATCCACAAGAAACGCTTCATCTTATACAATGAATCGACATTACTGAGTACTACTTACACAAAGGGAGTTATTGGCTTTCTTAAGCGATTTATCATTCGCCACGCTGATACATGTGTCGTTCCTGGCGAGAAAGCTAGAGAGTACATGGACTCGTTTGGAGCTGAATCAGAGAAGATAGTTTCGGGAATCGCGACATGCGACATGGATTTCTTCCACCATGCAGCGCTCAGATATAGGGAGCTCCCCGGTTTCCTGATGGAACGCAAAAAGTACCCTGAATTGCTTCTGCTCTTTGTTGGACAATTGATTCCTCGCAAAGGGGTGACAGAGATCCTAAGAGCCCTCTTTCGTTTGAAAGATGCTGACATTGGCCTCCTAATAGTCGGTAGTGGACCTCAAGAAGAGGAACTTGCGCAGTTCTGTCGTGAGCACAGATTGAATAACGTTTACTTCGAAGGGTACCAACAACAAGACACTTTGCTGCGGTATTATGCTTTGGCGGATGTTCTGATCTTGCCATCGCTTGAGGAAGTGTGGGGGCTAGTTGTGAACGAAGCCTTAGCCAGTGGCCTCTTTGTGCTCTGTTCAGATCGTGCCGGGGCAGGTTACGATCTTATAACAGAAGGGTGGAATGGAAGGCTCTTTGACCTGCGTGACGGGGACCGGTTGGCAGCGTTAATCCAGGAAACAAAGGACTACATAGAAGAGATCAAAGCGCGGAGGGATGCAATTAGCGAGCAGTCGTGTCGGGATTTCAGCATTGAACGTGCAGCGAGAGGTTTTCTCGATGCCATAGCAGCTGTTCAGCATAACGGTGCTTGAACACTGTGAGGAGTGCTGTTCATGCGTATATATGGGGCAGGGTATACAGAATATGGGCAAGAACTACCGAGATCAATCTGTGGCCGTGCACTCGGTTTCGAAGTTCAGGGATCGATACGTGAAGGTGTACAATAGGGCCGTCGAAGGGCATGGGGCGGTGGGAAGGGTAATAAGTAACGAGTGACAGAACCAGTCCAGAGTCGTGAGTCATGTGTCGGGAGTCCATGGTCGGGAAGCAGTGATGAATAGTTCATAGAGTGTGTTGGGTTCGTTGGGTTAAGAAGACTGTCAGGAGTCGTGAGTCCAGGGTCCAAGCTCGGGAGACAGTAATGGGTAATGAGTAACAGAAAGCTAGTCTAGAGTCGCCAGTCATGTGTCGGGAGTCTATGGCGGGAGGGCATAAGCGAACATGCCTGTCGGGAGTTCAGCATCGAGCGGTCGGCGAAGGCATTTCTGGATGCCATTGAATCTGTCCGAAAAGAGCAAGCATGAAAGTACTGGTGATCAATACAGAATATTGCTGCGGTGGGGCCGCCCGGATTGCGCGGACTCTGCACGGAACGTTGAACGCTTTGCCCGGCCACGAAAGCCTCTTCGCGTATGGGAGAGGATCTAAATCCGAGGAGTCCCAAGAAGTACGATTCACTCTCCAGCCAGAAGTGTATTTCCATGCGTTTCTCAGCCACGTCACAGGGATTCAAGGCCATGGGTCACGGGTATCGACAGGGCGATTGCTACGTTCGATACGTGACTGGAAACCCGACGTTATCCACTTCCACAACATCCATGGCTATTACTTGGACCTTAGTATTGCAGGGGCAGTGGGTAAGTCTGAGATCCCGGTGGTGTGGACTCTGCACGATGCTTGGCCCTTAACCGGCAGATGTGCGTATTTCTTCGATTGCGATCGTTGGAAGAATGGGTGTGGTCATTGCCCAGATCTATCTCGTTACCCAAAGGCTTATATCGATACCTCCGCCTTTATGTGGAGGAAGAAGAAGGCCGCCTTCGCCCAAGGGTGGAATCCGGTCATCGTCTGCCCTTCGCAGTGGTTGGCAGATCAAGTGAAGGAGTCGTATTTAGGAAAGTTCCGTGTTGAGGCTATCCCAAACGGGATCGATACTGAGACCTTCAGCCCACGGGAGAAAACAGCGGTTCGAGAGCAATTGGGATTACCCCCTGAGAAGAAAATAGTTCTGTTTGCGGCCGCTGACCTTGGGGACGCGCGCAAAGGTACACAGTACTTCTTCGAAAGCCTTAACTTTGTAGAAGCAGAAAGCTGGATGGCAGTTACTGTAGGGAAGAGGGTCGATGTTCGAAGGATGTTCAAGCATGAAGTGGAGATTAAGCAGCTAGGGTACGTGGCAGGAAGTGCGGCTATGGCTAAGATCTATAACGCTGCAGATCTCTTCTGTATCACGTCACTGGACGACAACTTCCCCACCACTGTCTTGGAATCGTTGGCCTGTGGCACACCCGTTGTGGGATTTCGGGTAGGAGGAATCCCGGAGCAGGTAACCGATGATTGCGGAATCTTGGTTGAGCCAAGGGATGCAAAGGCTTTAGGAATGGCAATTACGAGGTTGCTACAGGACGATGTATTGCGCGAGAAAATGAGCGAGAATTCTCGGGCTCGGGCTGTGGCTGAGTACTCGATCTCGAAGTTCAGAGATCGATACATCAACGTGTACAATAGGGCCATCGAAGGGCATAAGTGATGAGGAGCTGGGTTTGTAGGGTTTGTTGGGTTCGTAGAGTTCGTAGGGTCAAAACAGTGTCAGGAGTCGTGAGTCCAGAGTCCATGGTCGGGAAGCGGTGATGCGTGGGGAGGAGCTGGGTTTGTAGAGTTTATTGAGTTCGTAGGGTTCGTTGAGTTGGAAGAGAGTCAATCGCAAGCGGGGAAGGGCCTGAAAGCAGTGATGAGTAACAGAAATCCAGCCTAGAGCACGTTCAACACTACCGGAGCGACCACATCTGCCGGGATCTGGGCTTTGCCAGTGTAAGTTGGTGTCCTCCACTTCGGTCGCTATACTTGTGGCAGAAGGGGAGGCCTGAGTCAAGAGTTGGGAGTCTTGAGTCGACAGTCTAGAGCCAAAGGCTGGGGAAACCAGGAACCTCAGAGTTGTAAGTCGGGAGGCCTAAACCACGAGTCGGGAGGAGCAATATGGCAACGTTGGAAAAGCTCGCGAAAGACCTGCACATGAAGCCGAATGACTTAATGAGGGAGAGCTTAGAGGTGTTCCTAGGGCGGAAGTTAAAGGTCGTTGAAGCGGAACTGTTTCTCTTGGCTAAGAGATATGGTGTTAAGGACGTCTTTGAGTTCGATAAAATGGTCAGGGAAGGAAGGTTCCACGAAGAAGATGCCTTTGAAGACTACTTTAACTTCGATAATCTTGAGGCAGAGAGAGATTTGATATTGGAAAACCTTGAGAAGATATAAATGGTTTCTTTAGATGATTTGGCAAGGATCGCTGAGATTGAGTTTGCCGATATCGTGGACAGTACGGAGAAACTGCCGGCCAAGATGCGCATAATCCTTGTTGAAGGTGGCTTTGTTGATGTCTGGCTGTCCAGGAAGCTGAAGGGACGGTTCGGCTTTCATTGGGAACATAAAGATACCGGTCGATCTTATCGTTACGATAACTTCCCCGATACAAAGTGGAAAGACATTTCCACCTATCCGTATCACTTCCATTACGGCTCGCAAGGCAATGTGACTGACTCTTCCTGGTTTGAGCGTGACCCTACGAAAGGGTTTAGGGGGTTCATGGAATGGATAAGATCAACACTGATTGGCAAACAGGGGGATGAGCAACGATGAAACGAGCACTGATCACCGGTATCACCGGCCAAGATGGTTCTTATCTGGCTGAGTTCCTGCTTCACAAGGGCTACGAGGTGCATGGCCTCATTCGCCGCGCGAGTACGTTCAACACTGACAGGATTGATCATATATATCGAGATCCTCACGACCCTAACGCCAGGCTGTTTCTGCACTACGGAGACTTGGCTAACGGCGAGCAGCTTTCGAACTTAATCTACAACTTGAAACCGGACGAGATCTATCATCTAGGTGCTCAAAGCCATGTGCGCGTCAGCTTCGACACTCCGGAGTACACGGGCGATGTTACTGGTCTTGGAACCACACGCATACTGGAGGCAATCCGCTGCAGCGGGATTGAGACGCGGTATTACCAGGCATCGAGTTCGGAAATGTTCGGCGCTGCTCCCCCGCCACAGAGTGAAATCACTCCCTTTCATCCACAGAGCCCATACGCCTGCGCAAAGGTGTACGCTTATTGGATGGCCGTGAACTACCGAGAAGGATATGATCTGTTTACCTGCAACGGGATCCTTTTCAATCACGAATCACCAAGGCGAGGTGAGACTTTCGTTACTCGCAAGATCACGCGGGCACTCGCGAGAATCCTCGACGGGAAGCAAGATAAGCTCTACTTGGGTAACCTCGCTGCCAAACGAGACTGGGGCTATGCGCCCGAGTATGTGGAGGCGATGTGGCGAATGCTCCAGCAAGACAAGGCAGACGACATCGTTATTGGTACGGGCGAGACGCACTCCGTGCAAGAGTTTCTCGACGAAGCGTTTGCATACGTGGGCCTAGATCCGCACGAATACGTTGAGATCGACCAACGCTACTTCCGCCCCACGGAGGTGGATGTCCTTCTTGCGGATACATCCAAGGCTAAGCGGAAGCTCAATTGGAAGCCGAAGGTAACGTTCAAGGAACTCGTGCGCATTATGGTGGATGCCGACGTTGCCGCGCAAGGCGGAACCCCGCCAGGCGAAGGCAAACGTATTCTGCAGGAGAAGTTCACTGGCTGGCACCAATGGGATAACAGCATCGCCGCAGCGCTAAAAAACGATAGGCATGGGTTTGAATAGCGTAGATGAGAGTCGAGAGTCGATAGTCCAGAGTCGAGGGTCAACAAACGGGAAGCTGACAGGCATAAGGCCAAAGTTGAGAGGCAAGAATCGAGGGTCGAAAAGCGGGAAGCTGAGAGATGAGAGTCGTGAGTCTAGAGTCAGGAGTCGAGAGTCGAAAAGCGGGAAGATGAGGGGCGTGAGTCGTGAGTCTAGAGGCAGGAGTCGAGAGTCAGGAGTCAAGAGCCGAAAAGCGGGAACATCTTGGACTTGCTTAAGTTCAGACTT
>Ga0075123_10000862_pt1 | contig 15579 bp, 12 predicted proteins | sample AntAceMetag02UKX_FD_69808 | JGI IMG/M metagenome (GOLD analysis project Ga0075123, IMG submission 69808) | Saline lake microbial communities from Ace Lake, Antarctica - Antarctic Ace Lake Metagenome 02UKX | ecosystem: Environmental > Aquatic > Non-marine Saline and Alkaline > Saline | place... | reverse complement strand
CCGCTCTTTTCCTGGCTATCCAGAATTGAAGCCAGTATAGGTGCAAAATCAAAAAACATGGTTACTTTCTTGTCCTGAATAAGCTCTACACCCTCTTCCGCATCAAACTTGCTCACATTAATATTCAGGGCGCCCGCATGAAACGCTGTCATGGCAATAAAAAGCCCTCCAACATGAAAGAGGGGAAGAATATTAAGGTGAACATCATTCCTCGTAATATTAAATAAATAGCCAAATTGCGTTGTTGCTGAAACTAAATTCATATAGCTTACAAGTGCGCCCCTTGGCCTGCCTTCAACTGCCGCAGTGTGTATTATCACAGCCCCATCGCTTGAGGCTACATCTTCCTCCCTGAAATCATCGCCATTATCGAGTAACTGATTAAAATTCTCAAAGGAGCCTTCATTTCCAATTAAATTGTAATATCTTTCTACAAATGGCAGCTTTTCCTTTATCCCGTCTATTAGTTCTTGAAATTCTCCATCTGCAAAAAGTATTCGTGGCGTCCCATCTTTTAGATTATTTTCCACTTCATCTGCTGAAAGTCTCCAGTTTATTGGAAGTACTATCAAACCCAGGGCAGATGCCGCGCCATAAAGAAGAAAATATTCCAGGCTGTTTTTCCCTATTACGCCAATCCTGTCACCCTTCTTTAACCCTGAATCCTGTAAACCCTTAGATAGTTGATCAACCATATCCTTTATCTGGCTAAAGGTTAATTCCCTTCCATCTTCTACCTCTAACCATGCAGCCCGCTTTTTAAAGCAACTGGCATTTCGTTTTATTATATCATATATTGTAAAATCATACAGGCCCATAAAATTCCCTCCAGAGATTAAGTTTGACCCCTTTTATTACAAACAAAAAACAGGCCGCCAAAGTCTATGCGTTAGCGGCCTGTTTTTATAATCTAAAATAACCTGTCAAAATGTCGGTTATTTATTCCCATCTTTCTATCAAAGTACAAGACAAGTAATAGACAACAAACATTCTCAAGGCTTGTATGTGCCAGCAAATGGAATGGTCTTAGACATTCCATTTGCCGAAAATGTAAATGCGCCTTCTTCAACCGAGATGGGGAAGGCCATATCACCAATTGTTGTCCACCATTTTTCCATTGCCTGCCACATGTTTATCCCCTTGGCCTTTAGTTTATATCCACTGGTAACCCCAAGGTTCAGCAATGCTGAACGAGTAGTAATCATAGTGGTGGCCCTTAGCTGGTTTGTCTTACCTGCCGGTATCCACTGGGTATCATAGCCATTGATGGTAACCATGGCAAATTCTTTATCAAATACAATGCCAAATTTGTATCCATCCAGTAAAACAGGATATGGATTCGGGTTAGTTATGTTTAAGGTAACAGCCAGAGCGAGCGGTGCACCATGATTCCCTGCCTTACCCTTAGTTGGTTTTATCTTCCCGCTATAATACCAGTACCCGTCAAACTGAGGTACGTCTACCATTTCGATTTCAATTTTCGGTGCCTTAAAATTAGCCGCTGTTGGCTTTACTTGCATACCGGCACAGGAAACAAAAATTACTCCCATACCAAAAATAAGCGCTGTTAATAGCACAATAGTCTTCTTTGACATAATAAACCTCCCTATTTTAATTAAGTTCAGGGCTATGTTAACCATCTTTTCCTTCGTTTATAATGCTTTACATCGGCAAAGCTCTTTTTTTTGCCTTTATCGGAAAGCCCAAGGTAAAAGTCTTTAATGTCTTCATTTTCCTTAAGTTTCTCAGATGTATCGTCCATTACAATCCGACCGTTTTCCAGTACATAGGCATAAGGCGCAACATTCAATGCCAGCTTAACATTCTGCTCAACGAGAAGGATTGAAATGTTCTCCTCCTTGTTCAGTTTGGTAAGAATATTAAATATCTCGTGTATAAGCATAGGGGCAAGCCCCATAGACGGCTCGTCTAAAAGCACTAGCTTAGGTTCTGTCATAAGCGCCCTTCCAACTACTGCCATCTGTTGCTCTCCACCACTGACAAATCCTGCGGTTTCAGATCTTTTCTGCCTCAGTCTGGGAAAATAACGGTAAACCAGCTCTAATCCATCTTTAACTGTTCCTGTCTTTCTTAAATGGGCCCCAACCTTCAGGTTTTCCTCAACAGTTAGGTGTTCAAAGACGCGACGACCCTCGATTACCTGGATTATGCCCATCTTTGCAATCTCCACGGCAGTCTTTTTATGAATCCTAACGCCTTCGAACTCGATAGCCCCATCAGTGACCTCTCCAACCTCAACCTTAAGTAGGCCGGAGATAGATTTAAGCGTCGTGCTTTTTCCTGCACCATTGGCGCCTAAAAGGGCAACTATACCACCTCTTGGGATCTCTATGGAGACTCCCTTGAGCACAAGGATCACCTCATGGTATTTTACCTCAATATTATTAATACGTAATATTTTATCTGTTTCTTCCAAGGGCCCTACCTCCAATTCTCATGTCTTAAATTTCGAAATCCGCATTACAAATTTCGAAATTAATTAATTACCATCCGTGCCATTCAGAGGCCCATTTTTTCGGCCATCTGGCCTTCAAGTCAACAAATTCCACCTCTTGAAATTTTTTGTCCTTATATTCCTGGACCAGGCAAGCAGATGCAGCCCTATGATCCGTAGGTGTATAAGTAACATCGCCGGTGCCTAAGCCGATATGATAGTTTTTCATGGTTTCAAAACCCTTTTTCATAATACCAGGCCCTGTTAGATCGCCTGCCTTGTCTGCACGTTTCATTGCCTCCCAAAGCACTAATGCATCGGCCCATGCCTGGGGTGTCCTGTTCAGACGTTTCACTGCCGGTATTCCTGGGTTATATTTCTTGGCATACTCTACAACCTTATCCATGTTGTCAGATTTTTGCCCAAAGAATTTTACCGGGGTAGCGCCCAGAACAGTCAAGCCATCTTTAGCGCTCATAGCATCTCCTGCAAGACGCGGAAGATTTTCATCCATTCCCCAGTTATTAACTATATGGTCAGCCTTTAATCCCATGGCATAGCAATCTCTGAGGGTAGCAGAGACGGACATGGTTGTATTGCCGTGCCATACTAAATCCGGTTTAAATTTATTCATTGCCATAACCTGGCTCTTAGTATCAATGGCAAAGAGGCTAACGTCCTGGTCCTTGCCTATCTCAAAGCCAAGCATTTTTGCCTGATCCTTTATTGCATTAATTGCTGCGCTGCAGTATGGAGAAGAAAACATATACGAACATACGAGGCTTGGCTTTCTCTTTCCGTAATCAGCATTTTTTGGCCATTTTTTATCATACCAGGCAGTAAGGCATGCCCTGGCATTGGTAGAGTAATCCGAGGAAAAGAAAAGGTTGTAGGCCGTTCCGAGATGCTTTTTTCCATCCTTGCTTACCCAGTCTACTGGTCTTGTAAGGTGGGCGGAATATGAGGCGGATACATACGGTATTTTATCCTTGTTAACCGTAGGAGAAAGTGCCTCTGTATCACCTGTTCCCCATCCCATTATAGCGACAACCTTCATTCTTTTAAGGAGCTTATATTTGGTCAGTGCCTCGGGGATACGATAGCCATAATCAAACCAGGTATATTTTATCTTCTTTCCATTTATACCACCTGCATCATTTATATAATGGAATGCCTCTGCCATTCCGATGGCATAGTCTTTACCCACATCCGAGGTGGCGCCCGTTGTATCCATAATGCCGCCTACCCTTATTGTCTTGGCAAGCGCTATAGAGGACAGTCCAAACAAGAATGCAAAGGCAACAACAAATATCAATATCTTTTTCATTTTCATAGTGTTCCCCCTTTTTTAAAAATAAACTTATTAAACTCTCTTAACAATAATATTACTATATTGCCCTGATGTTCACCCCCCCTCTACTTTTAGTTTAGTCGTTAAATAGTTAACAATCTCGTAAAAAGTCGATAAATTCTCTTTTCCGTCATTCCGGCGAAAGCCGGAATCCAGTAATTTCAATACGTTCTGTATGCCGGATCGGGCCTGCCCCGTACCGGATACGGGGTCCGGCATGACGATTTCGAGACTTTTTACGAGTCCATTAATAGTTGAATAGTTAAGTTGTTTACAATTATCAATCTAACCATTAAACCTTGATCCTAATAAGAAAACGGCCAAAGATTAAAATAATTCTTTATCTGCCACCATCTATAAGAAATTCCCCTTGGCTCATAGATTAAAAATGCGCATATTGCAAGACCAAAGGCGGCGTCCTTGATAAATGCAAAATCAAAAAGGATCTTTGGGTAATATTCAGCAAGAGGTATGGCCGCCATCTGCAACAGTTCCATTACCATCACCATAAATATGGACCCAAAAATGGCCCCGTCAATCCCTCCTCCGCCGATTAATATTACACCTACCAGCCAGAGAGACCAGAACCATGGAAAATGCTCAGGGCTTAAGGCCGCACAGTTGCTTACCCAGAATGCCCCGGCAATACCTCCCATAAATCCTGCGACAAAAAAGTTCAATAACTTATACCATACAATATTAATACCGAGCGTCTCCGCGGCAATATCATTATCCCTGATTGCAATCCAGGCCCTTCCTACCCTGCTTCTCAACAAATTAGCCATAACCATGACCGTAAGTGTCAGAAGAATTATCATTAAAAAATATACCTTAATATCCGTGTCTATAAACCATGGGCCAATCTTGATAGTGCCTGGCGGAAGGGAAAAGGCCTGGCCACGACCACCAATTTTGCTTACATACTGGGTCAGCACAAAATCAACGGTAATAAACTGTGCTGCCATGGTAGTAAGTATAAGATAAAAACCCTTTACCCTGGCTGAAGGGAGACCAAATAGCACACTCCAGAGGCCAGCAACCAGGCCGGCTATAATTATACTTATAGGGTAAGCAATACCCCAGTCAATGGCAAACTGAGGCCATGGAAACCTCAGGATTAAAAGGGTGCTTGTATAGGCTCCCACAGCAATAAAGGCGGCATGGCCTAATGTTATCAGGCCGGCATACCCTATAAGAAGCTGAACACCCAGTGCGCCAAGAGCAGTGTATCCTATCATATTGGCTACACCCAGCCAGTATCCATCTATAATAATCTCATATTGTGCAAATAAGGGTATTATGACAAATACGATGAGCAAAAGAAAAATCATTTTCCCCTTTACTACATTGGTCTGCCACCAGCCCTGATCCTCAGCATAGTACTGATGATAATCTCCACAAGGAAGCCAAACTCTTGTCATAAACTAATCTCCTTCAATTGAAAATTGACAATCGAAAATTGAAAATTCAATGCTACATTCTCTCAATCTTTTCCCAGCCCCAGAAACCATAAGGCATAAACAGCAAGAAAATTGCCATAAAAGCAAACGGGAAAATCTCCTTAACCCCGCCCGGGAAAAATCCGTCTAAGTAAGTGCCGGCAAAATTCTGTAAAATACCAATAGTAATTCCCCCTACTACTGCTCCGGGGATTGAGTTTAGACCGCCTAAGACCACGGCAGGTAAAACCAACAACCCCAAATAACCGATAGATATGTTAATCCCGTTGATATTTCCCAGAAGAGCGCCTCCAACACCGGCCGACATAAAGGCAATGGCCCAAGCTGCCGCATATACAAATCTGGCGCTTACCCCTAATGACAGGGCTGCCGTCTCATCGTCCGCTGTTGCCTGCATAGAGAGACCCCAACGGGTATATTTAAAAAAGGCCACAAACACAAGAAAAAGCACAATTGCCAGAATAAATGACCAGAAATAAACGGTTGAAATCTTTAAAAACCCTATGGTAAAAGGCTTAAGAGAAAAAATAGCCGGAGTAAATACCATTGTGTCCGTGCCCCAGATAAATCCAATTGCTCCCTTAAGGAAAAAAGAAAGTCCAACAGTAACCATAATTACGGCGAGGATAGGCTCTCCAATAAGTCTGTCTAAGAAAATTCTTTCCACAAGAATACCAAGAACAATACCTATTATAAGGGTACATATTACACTTAAGATAAATGGCACACCTGCTGTATAAAAGGAAAGCGTTACATAGGCTCCTATAAGGGTTAACTCTCCCATGGCAAGGTTCAATACCCCTGAGCATTTATATATCAGCACCCAGCCAAGCGCAACAAGCGCATATATACCTCCAACCATAATCCCGGTAGTTAGTGTCATTAAAAATAATTCCATTCTTTTCTACCCCCCTTTTTTTAGTATGCAGTAAGCAGTAAACAGTATGCAGTAAGCAGTATGCAGTAAGAAAAACAATTATCGGCAGAACTTGTCTGCTTTATCGATCATACCATATAACATTCTATTTACTTCATCACACCTTTCCATAAGCTGTTGATATTGATCAGCTTTTATATATCCAAAATCCTTTGAAAAATCTAACCACACTTCAGTTTCACCAGCCTCACCAGCACAGTCTATTAATTTGCTAATAAATGCCTTTTCGTATCGTCTTTTTTTCCATGCCTCAGCCAAGTTTGCAGCCACACTTCGTGAAGATCGTCTTATTTGATCTGTTAGAGAATATTTTTCTTCTTTCGGAAAGGTTTTTGTAAGCTGATAAATATCCAAGGCAATCTGATAAGCCATTTGATAAACCTCTAAATCCCTATATCCTCGATATTCATTCTTTGTCACATACACTTCCCTTTCCCTTTACTCCCTACTGCTTACTCCCTACTGCTTACTTATTACTTCTTACTGCTTACTCTCAATTTCCTGAATCCTCAGATCCGTCTTTATGGGCTGTTCCCTTCCGTCCTCATAGGTTATGGTCATATCTAAGTGAACAATATCCGTATCCTTATAAAGGTTTTCTATGATATCCTTGTACCTTTCCGCCATAAAACCCCTTCTGAGTTTGCTTGTTCTCGTTAGCTCATCATCGTCCGCATCAAATGCCTTAAAGAGATTAACAAATTTCCTTATTTTTGCCGGCTCAGGAAGGCTCTCATTTGCTTCTTCAATTTGCTCCTGGATTAGATTGTAGATCCTTGGATCCTGGGATAGTTCCGGGTAGCTTGTGTAATTAATCTTATGTTCATCGGCCCACTTGCCTGCAACTGAATAATCTATACACATAACAGCCGTTATATAGGGAAGTTTATCACCTATGACCCATGCATCCTGAACATGAGGGCTAAACTTAAGCCTGCTTTCCAGATATTGAGGCGCAAAAGGTTTTCCATCATTGAGCAACATAACATCCTTTGACCGGTCAAATACAACCAGATGGCCGTCGTCATCTATAAAACCAGTGTCACCTGAATAAAGCCAGCCGTCCTTCAGTGTCTTCTCGGTTGCCTCATCGTTTTTATAATACCCTTTAAAGACTGAGGGGCCCCTTGAAAGAATCTCACCATCTTCCGTTATCTTGATTTCCGTTCCAGGCAAAGGTGTACCCACTGTGTCAAATTTTATATCTCCATCCCTGTGCACCACCGATATTCCTGCTATTTCAGTCTGGCCGTAAATCTGTTTCAGGTTTACACCCAGGGCATGAAAAAAGCGAAAATGGTCAGGCCCCATTGCAGCGCCGCCTGTGTAACAGTACCTTAATCGCGACATCCCGAGATGGTCTTTCATTTTTTTTTGCATAGTAATATATGCAAACCAGTTAGATACCTTCCAATACCATGGTATATGCTTCTTTTCAAACCTTAGGTCTGCCACATGATACCCTATCTTTGTTGCTATTTCATAAATCTTTCTCTTTATCCATGTAGAATCTAAATATTTGACCTGGACCTGCCTCGTTAATCCCTCATAAAGCCTGGGGGCGGCAAACATAACATGGGGGCCGATTTCTCTTATATTATGCTGTCCTGTTTCAGGCTCCTCCGGAAAATTAATGGTATATCCAATTTGAAGACCGCATGAAATCGACATCATCTGCTCTCCTATCCATGCGAATGGAAGATAGGAAACAAAGTCATCCGTATCATAACAGGGGTCTGTTTTCATTAGATCCTCACCCATGCTTAGCATGTTATAATGCGTCAACAAAGCGCCCTTAGGGAGCGCTGTTGTTCCGGATGTGTAAAACAACAGGCAAATATCATTTCCGTTGCCCTCCTTTATCAGATTTTCAAAAAGCTCCGGTTCTTTTTTATCCAGTTCCCTTCCCAACTCTTGAACAACTTTTATGCTTTTGAGAAAATCCTGATTGTAGCGCCTCATCCCCTTTGGATCATCCCAGATTATATACTCTAATTTCGGACAATCGGGCATAATTCCAATTCCTTTGTCCACCTCTTCCTGTGTCTCTCCCACAAAAAAATTGCTGTCTGAATGATCTATAATATATTTAACCTCTTCCATCATGCAGTCCTGAAAAAGCCAAACAGGGATGGCTCCGGCACACATGGCGGCCATCTCCGCCCACACGCCTTCCGGCCTGTTATCACCAATCATGGCAACCTTGTCTCCCCTCTTTAGCCCGAGACTTACCATTCCAAGGGAAAGGTATTTTACGTTTTCAAGATAGTCCTGCCAGGTAAAAGGCCGCCATATCCCAAATTCTTTCTCCCTCATGGCAACCTTTTTGTCTCCATATCTTTTACATTGATGCAAAAATAACTGGGGGATTGTCAGGTCTTCTGTTATTTTTATATTTTCCTCGGTCATTTTATCTCCTTGTTGCGTAAAGATCTTCCTCTCCTAAATATGCCTTAATAACCTGGGGGTCACTGCTAACCTTTTCAGGGATTCCATCTATAACCATATTTCCAAAGTCAAGCACAAATACATTATGAGATATATCCATAACTACCCCCATATCATGCTCAACTAAAATACATGTCACTTTCCAGCGTTTTTCTTCGTTTATATCAAGAATAAATCTGGCCATATCCTCCACTTCTTCCAGGTTTAGCCCAGCCATCGGCTCATCAAGAAGAATTACTTCGGGCCTTAAAGCCAATGCCCTTCCAAGTTCCACCCTCTTTTGGAGCCCATAGGGAAGCATATGGGCAACTTGATCTCGAATTTCCTCAATCTCCAGGAGATCTATAATCTCCTCTTCAATAAATCTCCGGTCTTCTAACTCTTCCTTCTTTGTCTTGCCAGCATAGATAGAGCCGCTTACAATTCCGGATTTTAAATGCACATGAGAGCCCATTCTTATGTTATCAAGCACGGACATCCCACCGTAGAGCTCAAGCTTTTGAAATGTCCTCCCAATACCAATTTCAGCCCTTTTATGAGGAGAAAGGTGATTAATTTTTTTCCCCTTATAATAGATATCTCCCTGTTGAGGGTGGTAAAGTCCGTTTATACAGTTCATCATTACTGTCTTTCCCGCGCCATTTGGTCCAATGATGGAATGTATCTCCCCTTTTTTTACCTCCAGACTAACGCCATTCAGGGCCTGGACCTTCCCAAATGCCATAAGAATATTTTCCAGTTTTAGAAGGACATCCCCTTCCCTCACCTCAGACGAATTATCCATAACAGTTAAGCCTCCAAATTGTGCTTTTAAAATTATGACATCTTACATCATTATATAATAAAAAAAGCCTGTCATTATTGACAGGCTTTTTTTATTATATTGTTAACAATTGCTCGTTTATCTGATAAGAGCTTGAAATATATATCAAAAAAAATTTAAATGCTTGTGTTATTTCCATGCTAATGTTTTTGTTACCATACTTTATGTTTAAACTGCAATAGAAATTTTTCCCTTTATTAATCTTTCTCAACAATTTGTCAACAACTTTTTAAAAAACTTTTAAAAAAAATAACCGGACCCTTTTCATTTTTTAATAATGGCCTAATATAAGTCTTGGCATAAAATTTTCCTGGCACTGCCGCAAAAAATAATCGTCCGTCATGCCTGCAATAAAGTCACGGACAATCATTGCAGCAGGTGTTTTTTTCCCATATTGGGAGGACATTCCATCTAAAAATTCTTTAAAGATAACAGAACCGTCATTGCCGGACATAAGATCTTCGTAATATTTTTCAAATAGCAACTCAAACATTAATTTCAATTTGTTAGTTTGATTTTTTACCTTTGGGTTTCTGTATATAAACTCCTGATTAAAATCTTTAAGCCTTTTCATAGCATCCGCCACTTCAGGACTAAAAGAGATATATGGTTTTTCAAGGCTCTCGGATATAAGATCTTCAACCAGTGTGTAGACTATAGTACCATTGGTATCTCCAAGTATCCTGCGGCACGCCTCGGGGATTTCATCTCTTTTAATCAAGTCAAGTCTTATAGCATCCTCTATGTCCCTGCCTATGTAGCTAATAGTATCCGCCATTCTCACTACACACCCCTCTAAGGTCATAGGCCATATAGAAAAATCTCGATTCTCTTTAAGCTTATTTATTTCTTCATCCAGCAAATTGAAATCCTTGTCTTTATCAGGATACAGTCTTACATTATGCACCTCACCATTATGACAAAGTATACCATCCAACACCTGTAGTGAAAGATTCCAGCCGCAACCTTTTTTTTCTATTACATCTACAAAACGAACTCCCTGTACATTATGCAAAAAATTACCCAGGTCATGACCTTTAGATAAATCCGATAAAAATCTCTCGCCATCATGCCCAAAAGGTGCGTGTCCTATATCATGTCCAAGGGCAATGGCCTCAATCAAATCCTCGTTTAGATTCAGAAGACGGCCTATAGTTCGGCCAATCTTGGATACCAATTGGACATGAAGGACACGATGGGTAATATGATCATTCTTAATGAGATAAAATACCTGCGTTTTGTCTATATACCTGGAATAGGCTAAAGAATGCAAAATTCTGTCTGAATCAATAGAAAAATTTTCCCTGTGCCCATCCTCCACTTCCTGCTCGTATACCCTTCTCTTTGACTGAATACTTAGGGTTGCATAAGATGAAAGCCTGTCCCTTTCCAAAATACGTTGTTGTTCTTTTATATCTTTTAAAACTTTACTCTTTTTCAAACTAATTTCCTTTAACTTCTAAATTGCAAATTGACAGTCGATTTATTTAGTGTTCATTTTGACATGAAAAAAGGTTATAATAAAAAAATATAAGAATCTAAAGTCTTGTCCATATAACAAATAATGCTATTTTAATAAAATTGCCATTAATGGTCAATTTAAATTATGAAATTTCATCCAATCGAAAAAAAAGTTTTATCCACTATACTTGACTACAAGATGATCACCAAGGGAGACAAGATTATTGTTGCTGTATCAGGGGGGGCGGATTCCGTCTGCCTTTTGAAAATCCTCTACCAGCTTCATAAATCATTAGATTTTACTATAATAGTTGCTCATTTTGATCATGGATTAAGACCAGAAGAAGATAAAGAAGAAACAAAGTTTGTATATGATCTTGCCGAAAAATTAAATGTCACATTCGTATATGACAGGCCAAAGAAGGCAATAAATACCTATGGGTCATCCATTGAAGAAAGGGCCAGGGAAGAAAGGTATCAATTTTTAAAAAGGGTGTTAGATAAACACAATGGTCAAAAGGTTGCCCTTGGCCATAATATGAATGATCAGGCGGAAACTGTGCTCATCCATTTTCTGAGAGGGGCCGGAATAACTGGTTTATCGGGAATGCCTGCAATCAGAGATGAACATTATATCAGGCCTCTTATGTTTGTAAGGGGTAATGAAATCAGGGCTTATTTAAATCAAAACCACACATCATTTATGACTGATAGTTCAAATTTCGATAAACGATATCTCAGAAATAGGTTACGTTTAGAATTAATCCCGCTACTTCTATCCTATCAGCCAAGGCTTATTCAGCATTTAAGTGACAGTGCCGGATTATTTAGGCATGAAGATCAATTTCTGGAAAAAGAGGCCCAAGAAGCTATGAAGATTATGTCACTTGATTCACGGGAAAAATCCTTAGAACTTTCCCTGCCCTTGCTTAAAATAGCCCCTCCTGCACTTAAATATCGAATTATCAGAAAGGCCATAAAAGAAGTAAATGGAAATCTACGAAGAATAGATTTAGGTCATATCAAAAGAATTGCAGGACTTATAGACAACAGCAAGCCGCAGATAAAAATCAATCTTCCTGAAGGCCTCGTTGTGAAAAAGATATACGAAAAGCTTAAATTTAATTTGGACGATGATACTTATTTAGAGAGTTTTTCCTATTCCTTAAAGAATATTGGAAAATTTCATATCCATGAAACAGACCAAACAATAATATTGAAGGAAATATCTAAAAAGGATTTCTCACCGTATTCTGCGTCACCATTTTTGGCATTCCTTGACCTTGATACCCTTCAATGGCCCCTTAAGATTAGAAACTTAAGGGAAGGTGACAAATTTATTCCCCTTGGCCTTAATGGTTTTAAAAAAGTAAAAAATATATTTATAGATAACAAAATTCCTATTGAAGATAGAAAAAAAACCATTATACTTGAAAACCATAACGATATAATATGGATACCAGGTATCAGGATTGACGAAAGATACAAAATAAAGGAGCATACAAAAAGAATTTTAAAATGCGCTATTGAATAAAGTGTGTTATATTATTATATTTATCTGTAATCGTTCACGGTTCACGGTTGACAGTCTTGCATAATAATAATTAATCTTCGTAACGGAGGGAATCATAGTTGAACTCATTTTCAAAAAATTTGACCTTATGGCTGGTTATCAGCCTTATGTTTGTTTTATTATTTCAGATGTTCAAAAAAGAAACTAAACAAACCGGACAGATAGCTTATAGCGAATTCCTTAATATGGTTGAGCGCGGTGACATTAATCAGGTTACTATCCAAGGAGACAGAATATACGGCATAACGAGCCAGAGCCGGCCATTTAAAACATTTGCCCCAAAAGACATTGAGTTAATCAAAATTTTACGCACAAAAAATATAGGAATTTCTGCTAAACCTGACGAAGTAGCCCCATGGTATATGACAATACTCATGTCATGGTTCCCCATGCTTCTCTTAATAGGCGTATGGATCTTTTTTATCAGACAGATGCAGGTGGGAGGAGGAAAGGCCCTGTCTTTCGGTAAAAGCAAGGCCAAGCTTGTAACAGAACAAAAAGATAAGGTTACCTTTGATGACGTGGCAGGCATAGACGAGGCAAAGGAGGAACTTCATGAAATCATAGAATTTCTGCGGGAACCTAAAAAATTTACACGCCTGGGCGGCAGGATACCCAAGGGAGTCCTTCTTGTAGGTGCGCCTGGGACAGGTAAAACACTGCTGGCTCGGGCAATAGCAGGAGAAGCAGGGGTTCCTTTCCTCAGTATAAGCGGTTCTGACTTTGTAGAAATGTTTGTTGGTGTAGGCGCCTCCAGGGTTAGGGATCTCTTTATGCAAGGGAAAAAGAATGCCCCTTGCATTATATTTTTGGATGAAATTGATGCTGTAGGACGTCACAGAGGGGCCGGCTTAGGAGGAGGCCACGATGAAAGAGAGCAAACACTGAACCAACTCTTAGTTGAAATGGATGGGTTTGAATCAAATGAGGGGGTTATACTCATTTCTGCCACAAACAGGCCTGATGTGCTTGACCCTGCATTGTTAAGACCGGGAAGGTTCGACAGGCAGGTAGTAGTACCTGTGCCTGATGTCAGGGGGAGAGAAGGCATATTAAAGGTGCACACTAAAAAAACTAAGCTCTCAGATGACGTTGATCTTTCTGTGATTGGAAGAGGAACGCCGGGCTTTACAGGCGCAGATCTTGAAAATATGGTTAATGAGGCCGCGTTGCTTGCTGCAAGAAACGATAAAGATAATATTGAAATGCAAGACCTTGAAGATGCAAAAGACAAGGTGCTTATGGGCTCGGAAAGGAGAAGTATGATTATAAACGACGAAGAAAAGAAAACTACCGCCTATCATGAGTCTGGCCACGCACTGGTTGCAAAACTTCTCCCTAATGCCGACCCTATTCATAAGGTAACCATCATTCCCAGAGGAAGGGCACTTGGCCTGACCCAACAACTTCCAATAGATGACAAACATACCTATACAAAGGATTATCTCTTGGATAATATAAGCATACTTATGGGGGGTAGAATCGCAGAGGAAATAGCCTTAAAGACACAAACAACCGGCGCAAGCAATGATATAGAAAGGGCTACTGATATTGCAAGAAAGATGGTTTGCGAATATGGTATGAGCGAAAAGCTTGGTCCCCTAAGTTTCGGGAAAAAGGAAGAAGAGATATTCTTGGGACGCGAAATAACTCAACACAAGGATTACAGTGAGGAGACAGCACAAAAAATCGATCAAGAAATCAACAATCTAATTAATGAAAACTACAAAAAAACAGTTAATCTTTTAAAAGATAATTTTACCTCGCTTAACAATTTAGCAAAAGCCCTTTTAGAAAAAGAAACGTTAAGCGGCCAGGAGATTGACGAAATTATGGGAAAAAAGACAAAAAAAAGGCAGACAAGGGCGAAAAAAACAAAAAAGGAAGATTAATTTTCCATATGGACACTGCAGGCCTTTTAAAATTTTTGGATAAAAACAAAAATCATAATCATAAAACCCTGATTATGGGTATCTTGAATGTTACACCGGATTCCTTTTTTGATGGAGGCGTGTATCTTGAAAAGAATGGTGCGGTTGAACACGGCTTAGAGATGGTTAGGCAAGGCGCAGATATAATCGATATAGGAGGTGAATCAACAAGGCCTTTTTCAGACCCGGTCTCCCTTGATGAAGAACTCAGCAGGGTGTTACCTGTGTTAGAAAGTCTTTCAGGAAAAACAAAAGTCCCTATAAGCATAGACACATATAAAAGTGAGGTAGCGAGACCGGCAATAGAGGCGGGCGCCACGATTGTTAATGATATAAGTGCGTTAGCTTTTGACCCTGCAATGGGGCCATTGATAGCAGAGACGGATGTTCCCGTCATCCTGATGCATATTAAGGGTACGCCAAAAAATATGCAGTCTAATCCAACATACGATGACCTTATTGGCGAAATAACATCATTTTTTCATCACAAATTAGAGATTGCCATTAAAGCAGGGATAAAAAGAGATCATATAATTATTGATCCAGGTATTGGTTTTGGGAAATCTTTCAAAGACAATCTTAAAATAATAAGAGAGTTACATAAATTTTCAGACCTGGGACAACCAATTCTCATCGGCACATCAAATAAAGCATTTATAGGCAGCATTCTTGGCCCCTCATTGGAATCAAGGGACAATGGCACAATGGCCACGGTTGCAGCCGCCATTATGAACGGCGCAAACATTGTCAGGGTGCATAATGTGAAGGCCGCAAGGGAAACAGCAACTATTATAGATGCTATAAAGTCTGGTAGAGCAGATTCCTAAATGTATTTAAGCTTCTCTAATACTACATGGACAGGCCGGAGGATAGGACCTACACCCCGGTGGGAGCTGAAGAAAAGCCCATCCTCGTTAAGGCAATATGATTTAAGAAATGGCATCAGGTTACAATTCATCAGGACAGGGGAATCTCTTTTTTCGGCCGCAAATATTATGCCTCATTTCATGGGGTGCAGATAACATTAAGTATTCTGCCCAGAAAAATTTAAAGGTTGTTTTCTTATGGCAATACCATAGAAGATACACGGTTCTGCTTACCTTTGCATAGAGAAACAAACAGGGATGTTCTATACACTCT
>Ga0075123_10000861_pt1 | contig 15590 bp, 10 predicted proteins | sample AntAceMetag02UKX_FD_69808 | JGI IMG/M metagenome (GOLD analysis project Ga0075123, IMG submission 69808) | Saline lake microbial communities from Ace Lake, Antarctica - Antarctic Ace Lake Metagenome 02UKX | ecosystem: Environmental > Aquatic > Non-marine Saline and Alkaline > Saline | place... | reverse complement strand
GGGGGGGGGTGGTGTGGGTGCTGCTATCGGCGGCTTGGCATCAATGGCCATGAGTTACTTCGGGGGTGCAGCTCACGGAGGCCTGGTCAGAGGGTATGCGTCCGGGGGTCCAGTACCTGGCCGACCTGCCGGTATCGATCGTAGGGATACGGTTCCTGCGTGGCTAAGACCCTCTGAGTACGTCATACGTCCCGAAGCCGTGTCCAAGTACGGAGCGTCGCTGTTCCAGGCTATGAATAACCTGCAGCTCGATAGCAGTTCTTTGCCCGGCGTCTCGACAGTTGTGGAGTCGGTGCCTATGGTAAGGGGTATGGCATCAGCAGCTTCTGGTGGATCGGTTGGCTACGGATCTGGACCAATGTCTCAGATTCTTCCCGTTCTGGTTGCCAACGAGCTGTCGATGGAACGAATGATCGCCGGAGGCAGGTCGTCCTTTGACGCAGCAGTATCCAAGGCGTCGAACCAAAACCCAAATCAAACACGCGCTGGCGGAGGATTTTGATGAGATTCACAGGCACTACAGATAGCCATTTGGGGTTGCTGGAAAAGATCAGAGACCACGCCACTGTCGCCAATTCCGTGAGTACTCCGGCCGCGACTGGTACGGGTAACGGCTTGATCTCATATCCTGTGGCAGAGAACGACGCCCCGTCCGAAACTTGGACTCTTACATGCACGGCTACAGCCGTCGATGGAGGCACGTTCTCAGTGGTAGGTAGTGTGTCCGGAGCGAAGGCAGTGACTTATGTTGGGACGGCATACGACAACGATATCGTGGCGTTTACGATCTCGGACGGGTCAACCGATTTCATCGTCGGAGATGTCTTCGAATTTGTCGTAACCCAACTAATCGGGGAAAATGTGTGGGAGGAGATGAGGTACAGGAATCTGGTAGACGTTACGACAGCAGAAGGGTACACAGGAGAGTTTGATTACAGTGCGGGGGCGGCTAACGCTAGGGCGTTTGTCTTGAACCCAGAGGGGACAAAACTCTTCATACTGGACACAAATAAGTCTGTCTATTCTTACACGCTGAGTCGTGCGGGATATATAGATTCCGCTACGTACGATACGGCGTCTTTTGATACCTCGGGACAAACAACCAGCCCTCAAGGGTTGGCGTTCAGCCCGGACGGGTTGGGTATGTACGTGGTGGGTACTGGGGGGGTCGTGTACCAATACACGATGACCGTCGCCTGGGGCCTGAGCACGGCCACGTATGCGTCAAAGACGCTCAGTGTGGCTACAGAGCTGACGACTACAGGATCGGATCTGGTTTTCGACGATACGGGATCCAATCTGTACGTGACGTCCAGTACGAACAACATCGTTGCCCAGTACTCCATGACTACCCCGTACGACCTGTCTACTGGGAGTTACGCATCGAAACAAGGGGCCTATGCAGATGTGGCGTATTGTCGATCCATGGTGCTGAGCTCTGACTTGGATGAGGCCTTTTTCTACTGCAGTACTGCCGATACCCTGTACCAGTATCCTGTAGCTACTCCGGGAGATATTTCAACAATTTCATACGGGGAAAAATCGTCGATTGTCGATTTCGGATGGGGCAATCCAGTCTTTATGAAAGCCAATGCTACCGGCGATATCTGGTATGTGATGGACCCGGACGACGATACCATTTATCAGCTTGCCATGTCTACGGATTGGGATGTTTCTACCCTTTGGCAAGATACGAAGGAGGTCGATGCCTCGGATGCTATCTCCGGTACGGGATTGGTAGGGATGGCGTTCAATCCAGACGGGGAAGAAGTGTTTCTGACCGACGTAACCGATGGATACGTGCGCATGTTGGACATGGAAGTGCCTTGGCGCATTGCTAGTGCTTACTACGGCGCGAAAGAGTACGATGTCTCGTCGGAGTGCGACGATTTGGAAGGAATAAGGTTCAGCACAGATGGTGTGTACATGTTCGTGTGTGACGGGACCACGGATACTATTTACAGGTATTCTTTGCGAGTACCTTGGGTAGTAATAACAGCAGAGTATGGAGGGCACTCGTTCGGGCCTGTCTCTGGAAATTTGAAGGGGTGCTGGTTCAATCCTACTGGAACCACAGTGTACTATTTGTACGACTCTTTGGGCACTAATTACGTAGGATCGACACCCCTGTCTACCGCTTGGGATTTGGGGACAGCAGGGTTCGGGGCTAACGTAGTCGTTACCCCCCCAACATCAGCGGCTAAAAACTTGGCTTTCAGTGCTGATGGAACAGCTATGTATGTTGTTACAGATACTACTGTGTATCAGCACGATCTTTCGATAGCATGGTCCATAACAACGGCTTCCTATTCAGGACATAGCCTAACCAAATCTGGAGCAATCTTTGGCTCTATATTATTTGATTCTACAGGGAGCTATGCCTATATTGGCCAGGTTAATGGCAGTATAGAAAAGTACTCCCTGACATCCGCTTGGAGCCTAGCGGCTTACACCTATATCAGCGGTATCGCAATACCTGAGATTGTTAGAGGTATGGCGTATGATAGTACGGGGGACACCGTATATTTTGCCAGTGCTTCCATAAGTTTAGGTGGCGACGTAGTTGAGTATTCGTTAAATGCTGCTTGGGATATAGTGTCTCCTGTATCAAGAAACTACCCAGAGTTCGATGTCTCTGCCCAAGACGCCACCCCGAACGGCGTGGCGTTCAACGACGACGGCACCAAGATGTACGTGGCTGGCGCCTCTACTAAATACGTCTATCAGTACCCATTATCGTCAGCCTATGATCTCACCTCAGCCACCGCTGTCGGGGTCGTGTCCTTGGATGTTTCCTACTTAACCACGGTCCCTCAGGGGATCTGTTTTAGTCCGGACGGCACTGAGATGTTCGTGGTGAGGGTCGGGACAACAGCCACCCTGGCAAGGTACACACTATCGACACCTTGGGACCTGTCCACCGCCAGCTACGTGTCGATGTTCGACATGTCCAGTGAAGACACAGACATGTACAACCTTGTGTTCACCGACGACGGCATGCGCTTCATCATTTGTGGTCAGGACAACGACTACGCCTACCAGTACGATCTAACGACAGCTTGGGATATCACTACGGCGAGTTACGGTTCTGAGTATTTCGACCTCAGCTCGTACACCATGGCACCATCGGGCATAGCCCTCGATCCGGGAGGATCGACACTGTTTATTGCAGAGGGGATGGACTCCAAAATCTTCGAATTCGTACTGGATACCGAATCGGAGCTGATACTTAAAGGACCCGGCAGCGATGGGACGGATGATGTTTACATCGGATTCCGGACATACACAGACGTCACGAACGGCAGGTTCGGGCTTTATGCCGAGGGCTACACGGGATACGAGAGTGCTCAAACCTTCTGGCTCCAACCCGGATCGATGTACCAAGTAAGCCAGACATACCGACCTCTGTACCGCCTGGTCAACAACAACTCCTATGAGTACTGGCTGTACATATCGGGTCGGTCTATCGTGACTGTAGCTCGTCCCAATATGCGATATGAAGTCGGGTACTCGGGGCTGTACTACAGCAACGATTCTCCCCTGAGCCCCGTGACGGGGAACCCATATCCGATGTACGTCGGAGCATCGTCGTTGAGTCAGATTATCTCAGAACACCTCGGAGCCTGCTTCTACAACGGTTACCCTGGGGAGTCTGCGTCGAACGCTTACCTGAGATACACCACTTGGCTTTCGATAGGAGATCACCCAGATACAGGTCGGGTTTCAGTGTGGCCTTGGAACGTGCAGTATGACTCTTCCGATTTGACCGAGTTGGGCCCTATACTCAAGCCGGACGAGTCCTCGGTGTACGACCTGATGGCAGCCACATTGATCACGGACGGAAAGGTGTTCGGCCAACTGGAGGGGATGTACTTCATTCCTCCGTTTGGGGTATCGGCCGAAGACACAGTGACGGTAGGAACCGACGTTTACGACGTGTTCCCGGCCGAGACCCTACAGCTGTACTGCGCAATCAAGAGGTAGAGAGTTATGGCATATCAAACGAATACAGCATCCGTTGCTAGTCAGGACTCTCTGTTGATAGCCTGGTCAATATTTCTGACGACTAATGGGTGGACTCAGGATAACTTGGCTGTAGATGGAAACGGCTATCGATTCCATGCCCACAAGGGTAGCCTATTCCTCAACATGCGTTCCCGCACGACTGGTGACAATTTCGGACTGTCAGAGACTGCTGTAGACGGAATCTGCATGAACCTCGGTACGAGTTATTCGTCTGGGTTGGGGTGGTACGAGCAACCCGGCGCATCCACTCTGACGTACAACAGATTCGCTCAGACGTTCGATCTCACAGATGCTGAAGAATACCACTTCTTCATTGACGGTGATACACACGGAATGGCCGTCCTCAGTTCTGGCGGCCACTGGAACTTCTTGGCATTTGGGGAGACGAACAAGGGGGACATCTGGTACAGTGGTAGCCTATCAATGAAGGCGTCCGGGACATCCCCAGCATATCTGCTTCCGTTGCACTTTCTCAATGCAGGATTGGCAAACTCTACGGGGTACGCCAGCTGCGCCAGTGCTATCTATCACAACAGCACCTGGAAATACTGGGCGCGTACCGGATTCGGTCAGGCATCACCCAGCGAGTCACACTTCCAATCTGCTTTCGGTCTCAACTATCCGATGCTCTTGCATGGAGTGGATAGCTTTTCCGGAGGTCGGGCTTTGGTTGTTCCAGAGATACTGTCTGATGCGGGGTCTGGGTACCTGAACGCCCTCGGGGCACTGGAGGACTCTCTGGCCCTGTACAACGGCCTCAACGACACTCAGGGGCGCGAGATGATCCTCGGGGCAGATACGTACATGGTGTTCCAGGCAACAGGTACCTATGCATACCCTGTCCCTACTGATGCGGGTATCGCATATGCGTTCAAGAAGGTGTTGTAATGGCGAGCCTGTCAGGGACAATTGCACATTCGTTGATATCGCCTGCGTTGGACGCATCAGTTATGTCGTCCAACGTGGTCAACGTATCAGAGGCTGCGCCTTACCTGAGTGGGGGGTGGGTTCTTCCCGATACTGAATCCGGGGATCTGGCGCACACCAATCCTGATATCGGCAGCGATGAGTTGTCCGGAGCCGTATACGAAGGTCTTGGGGAGGCCCTGTACGATAGGATTATCGTAGACCCCACGTCGATATCGCTCGACAGGATCTTGGGGACGGCCACTGAAGACGTTGAAGTTTGGAGCACGTACCGAGAAAAGAAGACGTGCACCAGCATCTCAGGTGATGTCGAGGGTGTGGAGATAGGGACTGGGCCTACTGATGTCCCCTTCGATTTCGATCCCTACGGCAGCTTCAAGTACACGATAGTCGTAGATAAGGACGGGCCTGCTGTTGTCGACACATCCTACATCTGGATCATCACAGGCGCCGATGTCGCAGATGTCACAGTAGACGGTCTGCGACTTGTGTATCCAATCTTCCAACACAACTGGCTGGAGTCCTTTGAGCTGTCGAGTAGCTTCGTTACGTCATTGTTCCTGGCTGGAACATCAGCAGAAAGCCGTACGGGCACCAGGAAACGGCCCAAGAGGTCAAGCACGGCATCTTTCCGTGCCCAAGACGAGGGAACGACTAGGGGCATGGTAGCAGCTCTTAATCGTATCGCTACCAAAGAATACCCAGCGATCATATACTGCGATCTGACCGAGGTCGATTCTGTCGACGTCTCGGCCAGGCAGATCAACATCGATACCGAGTACAAGCGCTTCTTCGTTGGGGGCTATGTTGTCGTTTTGTCCGGAGATTCTCTACAAAAGGCCGCCATCCCCTTCACGATTACTGCCGTGTACTCCGATCACGTTATCGTTCAAGAGTCGTTCAGCTCCGCTACAATCCATGCCGGGGATAAGATCTTCCCTGGTTACCTCGCCAAGTATACTGTGGAATCAGGCGTGACAATGAACCACTGGACAAACGCCGACATGGAGTACTCAGCGACTGAAAAACCAGGAGCCACAAGACTCCCAGCCCGCTACGATTCGGTGCCTAGCACCATCGATCAATATGGCGGAAAGATGATCTTCGATTTTGATCACAACTGGAAGTCAGGCTACGGGATCTCGTCCAAGATGTACGGGGAAGACCACACTCTCGGAGCCAACAGCATCTTCGTGCCAAAAGGGGACCGGCCTGCGCTATCCTATGACCTTGAGCTATCTCTCAACAGTCGTGCGGAGATCTGGCGCTTGGGGGGATTCTTTGAGCTGGCCAAGGGCAGGCTGGAATCGTTTTGGTATATGCCGGACTACGCGCCCTTCGTCCTAGTATCAGTCGGAACATCTACGGTTGTGGTGGAGTCTTGGACGGACTCTTCGGTGTTGGCGGAAGCCGTCTCCCAGTTTGTATATTTGCAGACCAGTACAGGCACGTCGTTCTACCCGATATCCAGCGCTACGTATGATAGTGTTACCGATAGGATGACTTTTACGGTAACTGGCACCATATTAGAATCACTGTTGGATGTCACCAGATCAGGATTCGGATCTCTGGTACGGTTTGCGTCTGATGAAATGTCGGAATCTTGGGTTACTCGATCCATAGCGACGGTCGATGTGAGTCTGATAGAGACACTGGAAGAAGCGACAATCACCATCTAGGGCAGGAGTATTGGGATGTCGATACATGATCCAGGGTACGAATTCTACTACCTTGTCAAGATGTCAAATAGCGAGACAGGTGCCTTCTGGACGTCCAGCGATGAAGAGATCGTTTACGACGGCGACACATACTCCCCAGTGTCTGGGATGGAGATCACCCTGGCACCATCTACTACAGATCTGGAGGAGTCTGAGGGCACTATTGATATCTCCAGCGACGAGGATGTCATACTCACCCGACTGACAGACGGGACTGTCTCGCCAAAAACTGAGATCAAGGTGTTTGGGAAATTTGACGATGACGTGTACCTGATCGACATCGGGTACTTGTACATCGCAACCAGGAACCCAAAAAATCAGTTCGGGATAACTCGTTTGACGTACCGGGACGTGTGCAGCTACTTCGACAAACCTGCAGGGATTTCATGTAACGCCCAGTGTATGAGATTGTTTGGTGATATTGGGTGTCGGATGATTCTTTTGGAAGAAACAGTTACTTGCTCAGTGGTCGCTGGTAACAAAGTAACCATCTCGAGACCCCACGTAACAAGTGACGACCAATACGGGAGGGGAAAACTTCGGTATGCCGGTATGAATTTCACGATCAAAAAGTGGGAATCCGGAAGTGTCTTAACTCTAGTGCAGCCCCCTCCTGCGGCTATGGCAGGGCAAGAAGTCACGCTTATTCAAGGGTGTGATAAATCTTGGGAATCCTGCCTAGCCTACAACAACGAGATCAACTTCTTGGGGTGTGGATACAAGATGGTTCCGTATTCCCCGCTATCGGAGACCATGTGATGCGTACGCCGCTGAAACGATCAATGAGGTCGATGGATTTCCGCTGGCCGGAAGTAGAAGCCAGTTATGTCAATCGTCTTAAATCGGTGTTGGATGGTTGGAACAACACACCTTATGGCCTCGGGCAACAAGTCAAAGGTGTAGGTGTAGACTGCATACGATTTGTTACCGGGGTGATGGATGACATGTTCCAGCAACCCTACATAAAGTTCCCCCTGATAGCTCAAGATTGTTGTTTGACCGACCACAAACAGTCAAAGGGAATCTACGACTTGCTCTTGAAGCATTACCCCAGTACTGAGATCGAGGCGAATGCTGACGGATCGTATGGTGTGGAACCAGGGGATCTGGTGTGCTGTGGTCCGCTATTGGGAACCCTCGGGCATGGAATGGTTGTAGGGGCGGTTCCTGGGACGATGTATCACGCTACGACTTTCAGTGTGGTGAAGGCTGGGTGCTCTTTCATGGAGTACGGGGTCTACTCGTTCAAGCAAGTGTTACGCCCTATGGGGAAGGATAACTGGTAATGTTTATCGGTAAGGTAATAACTTTCATTGTCATTCAAGCCTTGTCTCTCATGGCTGGGATGCTTCTCAGGAAGGACCAAAAAGAGCCAACGCTCAACGACGATAAGGCAACGACATCTTCCACACGCGGGAGTATGATCCCAATTTTGAAGGGAAAAAAGAGGATCGGGGCTATCATAGGGTGGGTAGGGGATAGGGTGATAACGAAAGAAAAGTCTGGCAGTGGAGGTAAGAAAGGTGGTAGCAAGACCACCAAGGTTACCATCTACAACGAGAGTGCCATCCACTTCCTGTGTGTCGGGCCTGCGTATTCCCTAACGAAGATATGGGTAAATGGGGAAGTAATCTGGGAGGGGGAAGTAACAAGGGATACCAACCCAGACAAGGCTGTCATAGATCTAGGTAAAGAGGGGACTTTTCACTTATACTGGGGAACGCTCACACAAGATATACCATCAGAGTTGGGAGTATCTTATATAGAGAATACCGATTATCAACAACAAATATCATACCACGACATTCTTTACTTTTTTACGTTTGGTGGAGGATTACCGGCGTTTGAAGAGGCTCGAGCCAGAGTTCTGGAAAGAGCGGCCGTAGCTAGCGACTACAACATAAGCTCCGCATGGCGGGGTGTGTGCTATGGTGTGTGGATTAAGAGGCGTCTAGGGTATTCCCCTATTTGGTCTTCTATTGATTACGAGATCACAGTCAAACCTACAGAGACTCTTATACCAGGCATCGACGACTGGATGACGGCTAATGGGGAAGGTTACAATCCGGCGTCGCTCCTACGGGAAATATTGTTTTCTGCAAGTCCGAGGGGGATGCAGCTACCGACAGGGCACTTCGATCTCGATAGCCTGGCGTCAGTGGGGGTAGCGGTAGATGCTGAGGGTACTCCATGTCACTTGATGCTTCAAAATGGGGAGTCTTGGAAAGCTAGCGTTGCCGCTCTCATGCAGGATTTTGGGATCCTGAAGGGTAGGAACCCGAGTACTGGACTTATTGAGTTCAGTTTGATCAGGGAATCGTCGGAATCCTTTCCGGACATTCCCTACGGGCTACTGGAGTTTGGGGAACCAGAGACAATCACATCCCACTACGTAAATTCTTGTGAAAGGACTGTCTACACGTTTACGGACATGGACCGTAACTTCAAAGAAACGACCGTAGTGTGGGGATCAGAAGGTATTTTGGACGACTCGGAGAGTCCAAAGGATGCAAAGGTCCAGATGGCGACCATAGGTGACTGGAACACTGCCCTGATCGTATCTGAGAGACGCAGTCAGGAGGATTCCGGTAGGGGGTCTGCTCAGAAGTTCAAAGCCTCCAGAGAGGCACTGTTGATGTATCCCGGTCAGCGGTTCCGGATCGAGGGAACTGTACCATTGTACATCTTGACGAGTGTCATCATGAAGCCTGACGAGGGGTACGCTGAACTTGCGTCGATTCAGGATATCTATGGTCTTAATTCACGGTTGCCTGATACCATAGGCGCTGGAGGTTTTGACCTAGATGTCGCTGAGCCTGATCCGGCTATCGCGTTCCTTGAAACTAACCGGTACCAAAGCCCTGACACCCTTGCAGCGTACCTATTCAGGGTGCGTGACTCCAAAGTAATCTCGGAGGCATCGATCCTCCTTTCCCTAGATTCAGTGACATATGATGATCTAGGGGCAAACAGCATGATTTCCCTTGGAGGCACGTTGAACAGCTCCATGGGAGGCGACACGGCGCTTAGTCTACAGGAGGAAGGCCCAGAGGTCACCCTGGTTGGAGACGACCTGGATGAAGTCGACAACTACACCGGAGCGGAAGCCGGATGGCGCAACGGGTACCAGCTATGTGTGATCGATAGGGAATTCATGTTCTTGAGAAACATAGTTATCCTGTCGAGTACTACCTATCAATTGGAAGGGATAATCAGAGGTAGGTTTGGATCCAGAAAGGTCGAGCACGCGGCCGGGTCAAACGTGTTCATCTTCGATCAGAAGTACCTGGTACCGTACGTAGGGGATTTCTTAGCAGCAGGAAACACGGTCTCCATCAAAACGATTCCGCAAACCTGGAACGATGCGATAAATGAGTCTGTGGCCACGACAGCATCTCTAGCGATGCAGGGGAGCGGATACCGACCAATGTCCCCCGAGAACCTGAATTCGTCTGACAACCTACTCAGCTGGGACGCAGGGAATGATCTCGATCTGAAGTGGTCATTTCGGAACGCCTCTGAAAAAGCTTCCGGCGCCGGGTTCCAAGCTGCCGGTACCGCGATACAGCCTGTACTGCCTGAAGGTACGTTTACCTTGAGAATCTATGACTCTACCGGCACCACACTGAAGAGGACCGTGAGTTCCCTGGACGACAACAGCTACACATATTCCAACGGCAATATGGTATCTGATTTCGGGTCGGAGCCTTCTGAAATCCTCATCCGCTTGGTCAACACTTTGAACGGGCTTGAAAGCGAATACGACGAGAGTTCTTTCGAGAAGCTATAAGGGGTACGAACTGTGGCACGTCCAACACTTGATGAAATTCTCTCAGGTCTCAATAACTGGGAAGTCGAAGTCAACACCAACTTCGGCCTATTGGTAGGCGGCGCATTTCCGATCTATCGGGTAGCAACGGTAGGTGCGTTGCCGGCAGCCGCGTCGTTCGAACACTGCCTTGTGGTGGTGCAGTCCTCACCCCCGGCCCTGATGGTGTCGAACGGCTCTTCTTGGGTAAACGTGGCTGCCAGTTCAAAACTCGACGATCTGGCTGCACCTGATGACAACACGGATCTGGATGCGTCGACCTCCGTGCATGGCCTGCTTCGCAAGCTGACCGGCGCGTCGTACCACTTCCTGCGAGCCGATGGCACTTGGGCCAACCCCCACAACAGGACTGTCAACGACCAGACAGGGACAACTTACACCCTGGCTCTGACTGATGAGTACTCGTATGTGCGCGCATCGAATGCCAGCGCTATCACGGTTACAGTACCCCCGGATTCCAGCTTGGTGTTTGCTGTTGGCGCGGAGATCCCGGTCATCCAGGTAGGGGTGGGGCAGGTAACTGTGGCGGCCGGCTCCGGCGTTACCGTGAATACCCCGGAGACTCTGAAAGTCAGGGCGCAGTATTCGACGGTAACGCTTCGGAAAGTTGCTACTGACGAGTGGGATATATCAGGTGACCTGGAAGACGCTCCGTAGTCTCGACCTCATACACACATTGCGCGTGAACGGCCAAGCCTAACGAGTCTCCCAGATCCTTCCAAACGGAATTTGGGAGACTCTTTTCGACTCCAGCTTCGATGAGATCTCCGTCAATGATAGTCCAGCAGCTGTTCAGGTGCTGCCGATACGCTTCCCCGATCGGGTATGAGTATTTCTCATTCTTACCCTTTACCTGCTTGAAGTCCCATCCTTGGGTGGCGTACACCCGTCCCTGGTGGATGTGCTTCGGGATCGAGCCTTTCCACTGCATAGGCAGAGCCAACCTGGCATCCAAGTTCCCAGCCAGAGCGCCTGCGATGACAGACAGCTCTACCAGGCTTTGACGGTTGGGCGTCTTGGGTGTGATCTGGGGATACTCTACGAAAGCCAACATCGCCGGGTGTCGGCAGAAAGTGGCCGTGTGTACCCCCCAGTTCAGCAGTTCGTCCCTTGGGACACCCTTTGCCTTCGACGGGTACCGGTAGAGAAAGAACCCTACCATCTTCCCGTTGCGATCCACGTAGGCGATCGAGACAGCCCTTAAATCAGGATCTGCTCCTGCGAATTCCATGTCACGCACCTCCAACGAGAATCTTGTCCTCGGGTGAGTATGTCCCTGGGGTAATGGGCATGATGACACATGCGGTATCGGTATGTGAGAATACAAGAGGTTGAGACGGGTCATTTCCGAAACACAGCTCAGTGAGACCAGCGTCCAAAGCATTCACTATGAGTGTCAGTGATACGACTGGGCGTGTGTAGGACTCACCTTCGGTCAAGACGTCCAAGGGAAACCCCACTGGTCTGCCCTCCAGCAACACAGTTACCATACTGGCCCGTTTTCCGGCGCTGAGCGCTGCGTGGTCGGAGGATCCAGCCGGGAATGCGTCCAGGATCTCGCGAATCTCCTTGGCCTGTTTCTGGGGATCTGTGAATACAAGAGTGGTTTTGTACCCAGGGACATACAAAGCCAAAGTTTCAATGATGTCTGTCTTGTCGATGATGGCAAATTTGACACTGTACCAGTATTTGCCCACCTCCAGGTACAAAATATCGCCCCCGGGGCCATACCCGATCTTGCCAGATCCCCTCGTAGGCATCTTCTTGAGAAGTACGCGGGTCAAGGGGACATTGCCGAAAGGTATGCTTTCCGGTAACCCAGCGACGTAACCCCATACCAGATTCAGGCCGCTCCCGACGTATACACCTTGATCGCTGAAGTACAGCATCGGATCCTTTTTCGGGATTCCCCAGTCAAGTCCCCGAACCGTGGACAGGAATGTCTTTACGTTGAAATCAAAAAGATTGATCCCTGCAGGCTTGGTTGCGTCGGATGATGCTTCCGGATACTCGGCCATGTCAGACTCCGGACCGCAGTACACGCAGTTGCCGTCGAAGTAAGCGTAGAAGTCTTCCTCCGGCTTGGCTGCTTTGTAGGAGGTCAGGGCGTTGAGAGGTACCGTGATTGATTCTTCCAAAGCGGCGTCGATCTGGATCCCAATCGTCTCGGTACCGTTGGTCGACATCGCCTCCAAATGATCGACACCACTCGGAACGAATAGTACGTTCTTGAGCTCCTCATCAATCTTGCGAGTCAAGACTGCCGATGCTGCGGTTACTACCGCGTTAACCTGCTTCTTTGTCAGTTTCAACATGTTGTCGCTTTCCTTGTTTTTGAGTATGCCAGGGGAGCCGATTATACGACTTCTGATTTCTGGTTTTCAACGCTCACGAAAACCATGGTGCCGCCTTCGGTCCGGAATTTCAACAGGCGCCCGGTCGAGTCCAGGTACGATTGAACATCCTCGTTGGTGCGCATCGCGGACCACAGTCGGGTGCGGAGGAGGTTGGCAGGGGTTCCGTCTTCGAAGACCGAAAACTCACTGCCGATATGCAGATTGATTAACCTCTTTGCGAATTCCCCGTACTTGCCTCTGCGTGCCGCTTTTGCTGTTACTTCGCCCATAATCATAGCATTTCCCTTTCTGGCCTATCGTCTTCGTCCCACGGGATCAGAACCCCGTCCGAATCGTACTCTGCTTCAGCTTTCTTGTCCCATCTGAACATCAACACAGGCTCGGCTCCTGCAGTTACATCCGGGGTGGCGGTCTTCATACCTGCAACCATCAAATCGGCAAGTTCAAACGCCCGCTTTGATTCGTTACCATCTCTCCGTAGCAAGAAGATACCCTCATCATGGACAAAGTTGATGGGGACTGTCTGCAGTCCATAGCTGTCCGGACCGAGTATCCCACTACCGGAATACGCTTCCCGAATCGTATTCGCCATGCCGGCCAACGCCCCTTCGGCGCCAGGAGCCTGGAGGAAGCACCCGTTTGCCGCTGCAGTGTACGTGCAGTTGCTACGGTACAATCCGCCGGCGGTCGTGTAAGCGTAACGCACTTCGCGCTTCCTATTGCCCGTCCGTGGATCCTCTTTCCACATGATGTCGCGGGAGGGATCGACAAGTTCGTTGTTGACATAGGTCAACGCTGCCTGGGCTTCCCGGTAAGTGCTCTTCCAGATTTCACGCGCCTGCTTTGATTCCGCTTCCGTTACCTTGAAGTGGTACGTTGCAGCGGCCATGGTGCAGAGGGTGCGGACACCAAGACCCCCGGGATAGCCCAAACCGACAGGCTTGGCGAACGTGCGGTAGTGCTTGCAGAAATCCTTCCACGTCGGTTTTGATGATCTTCCTGCGTCTTTCCAGGTTTCGATGAACAATGGGAGATCGCAAAAAGATGTGTCTTTCTTGATAGCTTCCAGGAACTCGTAGGTAGCCATCAGACTATCCCCTGCGTAGGCTGCAGTGAAGTCCGGATCGAATTGCGTTGCCAGAGCCCCAGCCAGGTACATGTGCGCGTCCTTGCCCTGGTTTAGGATCATGGTAGCGCAATCACTGAACCCCAGCAGATCGATACACCGTTGGCTCCAGGTGCCAAGCTCCATCGCGGAATAATCAATGGATGCCATGACCCAATCCATCCCCGGGCACTCGTAGCGGTTGCCAATTTCGGTGAACCCGATGTCCTTCGGAGCAATGCAGATTGTGCGGACACGAGGGTCAACCTGTTGGCTGTTCCAAGAGCAGTAGAACTTCTCTTTGGTTTTGCCCTTGCTAGCGTCTCTAGCTGACGTGCGCCCGGTACTCTTTACGACGCTGTATTGAGACCTAACAGGGTACCCATTTTCGCTGGCTTCTCGGAGGCTGGGGAGGTAGCTTGATACTAGCTTGGAGTACTCTTGGTAGTCGGCATATTCCAGTACGATAGGGTCAAGCTGCTTATGTGCCTCAAGGAATTCCTTGTTAACAGCAACAAAGGTCATCAGCCTTGTGGTAACTAATGGATCCGATGCCCATTGGTGTTTCGAGAAGTGCCCAACATCGGCATGGTTTGCAGACTTAGTGAACGAGATTTGGAAATCATCCGATCCCCGACACAGCTCCCACACGTAGGCCTGCAATATCTTGGTTTGTATGCCGGCCTTTTTGCCTCCCGTCATCTTCGGAGGGCAGTCGCACGTTTCTTTGTTCTTCCCAGTTGCACGCTTCTTGTCGTACTGAGGACTCTTGTTGTTGGCGAAGCAGTCTTCAGTGTGGTCCTTAGCGCCGTTGGCGAACGGTTGGGGAGGTGTCTTCGGGCGATAGATGGTCGCCTCTGTGAGCAGGGGGAATAGTGTCTCGTTGAAGTTATCCAGGATCCCTTGCTCAATCTCCCAGAACCGTATCGGATCCACGTCGTAGCCTACCTGTGTCAGGAACGTGAGTAGGAAAGACTTCTCGGTACGGAAGGTCTCCTGCTTCAGGGGATCCACGCCGACGCGATCGATGAATTCTTCCCGGCGCTTCTCCTGGGCCATGTACAGCTTGGCAGCCCACACCGGATCGTCTGCCGCGTACTCGACAGCCTCAGGTGGCCACTGCGCTAACGGCACATTGATCAGAGATGCGTAATTCATGCGCCAAGAGTCATCCGCTTTCGATGCAGACAGGTCGACACCGAAATACCGACGAACGCACTCTACAAGGGCGTTGCTGATCTGCTTGAACACTCCGTTGATCTCGATCATGCTAGGATGGCCATACTGTGCCAGGTTCAGCATCTGCTCGCGGATCAAAGTACACTTGGCGTGTCCAGATCGAACCATCTCGATCATCTTGGGTAGCAGGTCCGGTCGGTGCTGGCACATGACCTGCAAGTCGTAGCTCGCGTTGTGCCACACTGTGACAATGTTGTTCTCGCCTGAATCTGCAGTGATCTCGAAAATCGATTCCATCCCATCGAGAACTGATACGGTCCCGGGGTCAACCTGACCCTTATCGAAATCTGAGAACTGAACACAGACTGGCCTCGGGAACGGTGCTTCCTGACCTATCAGGAACGTCTCTGTATCCATCCCAACTAAGTTGTTTACTGTCTCTGACATTT
>Ga0075123_10000856_pt1 | contig 15605 bp, 19 predicted proteins | sample AntAceMetag02UKX_FD_69808 | JGI IMG/M metagenome (GOLD analysis project Ga0075123, IMG submission 69808) | Saline lake microbial communities from Ace Lake, Antarctica - Antarctic Ace Lake Metagenome 02UKX | ecosystem: Environmental > Aquatic > Non-marine Saline and Alkaline > Saline | place... | reverse complement strand
TGCCTTTTTCTTTACCTTTCTTCCCTATGGTCTCTCCAATTAATTTTGCGCCCTTAATATTTCCACCTATACCCTGAGCCTTGGACAGAATATCCTTAGAAATTGATGAGGCAGACAAAAGGGTTCTATCTTTACTATCGTCAATTATCTGGGCATATATATGCCTTGATGTCTTAAATACTGTCAGGCGTGGCCTTTCAGATGATCCCTTTATCTTTTTTCTTACCCTCTTTTTCCTTTTAAGTCTGCTTTCTTTTTTATCTGTAATAAAAGCCATAATAAATTATCATCTTAAAGTGTTATTTTTAAGGTTTTCTACGTTGTTCTTTATAAAAATTTTAGCTTTACCATAACTTGACGCCGATAAAGCGAATTATTATGTTTTAGCCCCTGCCTTTCCAGCCTTCCTTCTGATCTTTTCTTCAAGGTATTTAATACCCTTTCCTTTATAAGGCTCCGGTGGCCTGAGGCTTCTGATAGTTGCAGCCGTATCGCCTAAAAGTTCCTTGTCTACTCCAAACAACGTTAATATATTTTTCTTTTCGACCTGCGCCTCAATTCCCTTAGGAATATCAAATGTCACAGGGTTTGAATAACCCAAGTTGAATACCAACTGCCCGCCCGATAATTCTACCCTATACCCTACGCCGATTATCTCGAGTGTTTTTTTAAATCCATTACTAACCCCTTCTACCATATTGGAGATTAGTGAACGAAAAAGGCCGTAAAGAGATTCAGACTCCTTGGACTTATCACTGATTGATAATGATATGCTTGCATCATCAATATCCAATTTAACGCTCGGGTGAATAGTACGGTTTAACTCCCCTTTTGGTCCCTTAACAGAAAGTTTTAGACCATCAAATTCAACCTTGACATCCTTTGGAACAACTACCGCTTTTTTGCCTACCCTTGACATCGCATATTCTCTTTTCTTAATATTTCTAAATAATCCTTATCAAATGTTACCATACGGAACAAATGATCTCTCCACCTACCTTTATTCTTTTTGCCGCCCTGTCCGTCATCACTCCTTTGGAGGTGGATATAATATTAATGCCAAGGCCGTTTAATACCTTGGGTATCTTTGCATATCCCGAGTATATCCTGCAGCTTGGCTTACTTACCGTTTTAAGGCCTTTAATTACAGGGCTTTTATCTCCATTGTATTTCAAGTATATTACAATTCTACCCTGCTTATCATCCTCTATCACCTTATAATTTCTTATATATCCCTCACTTTGCAGCAGCTTGGTTATGCTAACCTTTATTTTAGAGCTCGGCACTTCAAGCTTATCAAATGAGGCCGTGCAACCATTCCTTATCCTTGTTAAAAGATCTGCAATAGGGTCAACCATTGTCATAATATATCTCCATAATTGCTCATCTACCAGCTCGATTTAATAACGCCTGGTATGTCGCCTTTTAGGGCCAGGGTACGAAAACAAATCCTACAAATGCCGAATTTTCTAATATAGGCCCTGCTTCGCCCACATAGCGGGCACCTGTTATACCGTCGAGTAGAATATTTTGGTTCTCTCTTTGCCTTTGCAATCAAAGATTTCTTAGCCAAATCAATCTCCTTGTCAACTTCTAAAAAATAATCCCATTTTCTCAAGCATAAAACGGCCCTCTGCGTCCGAATTTGCAGAGGTGACAATAGTAATGTTCATCCCCTTTACCTTATCAATCTTATCGTAATCAATCTCAGGGAATATAATCTCCTCTTTTATCCCCATCGTATAATTACCACGGCCATCAAATGCCTTATCAGATAATCCACGAAAATCCCTAACCCTGGGAAGGGCTACATTAAAAAGCTTATCCAGAAAATAGTACATCCTTTCCTTTCTCAATGTAACCATGCATCCTATGGGCATTCCTTCTCTCAACTTGAAACTTGCAATGGATTTACGAGCCCTTGTTATAACAACCTTCTGGCTCCCTATATTAGTCAATTCCTCCACAGCTGAATCAAGAACTTTGATATTGTGTATTGCTTCACCAATACCCATATTAAGGACTACCTTTTTGAGCTTTGGCGCCTGCATAATGCTTTTGTAGCCGAATTCCTTCATCATGGCAGGCACAATTTCCTTCAAATATTTTTCTTTTAGTCGAGACATAATAAATAATTTGTTTAATTGGTTTAATTTGTTATATTAATTTAATTAGTTTAATTTGTTGTCTGAATTATAAATCCACATATTGTCTGAGCAAATTAAGCTAATTGTTACTTGTCTAAATATTCTCCACATTTTTTACAAAATCTGACCTTGCTGCCATCCTCAAGTATCTTCACTCCCATCCTTGTTGCCTCTGCACATTTTCCGCAGATAAGCATAAGGTTTGATACATGAATCGAGGCCTCCTTCTCAATAATACCTCCTTGAGCAGCTTTCCCTCCAGGCTTTGTATGTCTTTTAATTAAATTTAGTTTTTCTACTTTAGCCCTGTCTTTTTTAGTAATCATTTCCAGGACCGTACCTATTTTTCCCTTGTCCTTCCCAGCGATTACCATCACCTTATCGTTCTTTTTTATATGAAAATTCTTTTTAGCCATAGCAAATAACATTTACCTTAATTATAGCACCTCAGGAGCAAGAGATATAATCTTCATAAAATTCTTTGCTCTCAGCTCCCTGGCAACCGGTCCAAAAATACGGGTTCCTATCGGCTCATTTTGTTGAGTAATCAATACAGCAGAGTTATCATCAAATTTAATATATGAGCCGTCTTCTCTTCGGATCTCCTTAGCCGTCCTCACTATTACAGCCTTTAAGACATCACCTTTTTTTACCTTACTGTTAGGCAAAGATTCTCTAACAGAAACAACAATCACATCCCCAACGCTTGCATATCTTCTTCTCGAACCACCAAGCACCTTGATGCAATTTAATCTTTTAGCGCCGGAATTGTCAGCGACATTTAACAATGTTTCAGCCTGTATCATAATGCCTATCCCTAAAATCAACTATATGTTTACGCAAAAAATCAGAGAATCTTTTTAATTAAGAATCTCCAGCACCCTCCACTTTTTCAACTTACTTATTGGACGACTTTCCATAATAATAACCTTATCGCCTATGCGGCATCTATTATGTGGATCGTGTACCAAATACTTTTTTCTATACCTGATATATTTTTTGTATTTCTTGTGTTTTGCTAATCTTTCAACGAGAACCCTTGCAGTCTTATCCGTCTTGTTGTTCAAAACAACGCCTGTAAGTTCTTTTCTTTTTCCACGTGTTTCCATATTAAGCCCCAGCCCTACTATTTTCCAATTCTCTCTCTTTAATTACTGTTTTTACCCGAGCGATGTCCTTTTTTGTCTTCCTGATAGAGGTATGTGTGTTGAGTTGACCTGTGGCCATTTGAAATCGCAGGTTAAACAACCCCTTTGCTAATTCTACGTCTTTGTCCATTAATTCCTGAACACTCAATTCACGCAATTCTTTACTCTTCACAGTATTAAAAACTCCTACTTAAAAATTTAGTAGCAAATGACAGTTTATGCCCGGCTAAACGGAAAGACTCCCTGGCAGTATTCTCATCAACACCTTCTAATTCATATAATACTCTTCCAGGTTTTACAACAGCCACCCATCCTTCAAGATTACCTTTACCTTTTCCCATTCTTGTTTCAGCAGGTTTTTTAAATGTCGGCTTATCAGGAAAAACCCTTATCCAAACCTTTCCACCCCTTTTGACAGACCTTGTTATTGCAATCCTTGCAGCCTCAATCTGTCTGGCGGACATAAAACCACATTCAGTTGCCTGAAGGCCATAATCACCAAACTCAACATTCGACCCCCTGTATGCCTTTCCCCTCATCCTGCCCGTGTGAATGACTCTATATTTAACTTTTTTTGGGCTTAACATATTTCGCCTCTTCTATTTCCTTTTTTTGGCCAAATTTCTCCCTTGCATATAATTACCTTAACCCCTATTATTCCGTATGTTGTTAAGGCCTCCGTGAAACCATAGTCGATATCAGCCCGAAGCGTATGGAGTGGCACCCTGCCCTCTCTATACCATTCTCTTCTCGCCATTTCTGCACCACCTAATCTACCGCTACAGGAAATCTTCACACCTTGCGCCCCAAATCTCATAGCAGCGGTAACGGCTTTCTTCATTGCCCTCCTGAACGCTACACGCCTGACCAACTGCATAGCAACGTTTTCTGCCGACAATTGAGCATCCACTTCCGGTCTTCTCACCTCTTTAATATCAATAAAAAACTCTCGTTTTATCTTGGTCTCAATCTCTTTTTTTAGATTTTCTATCTCCGCGCCTTTTTTTCCTATTATTATACCGGGTCTTGCCGTATAAATCCTAAGCTTCACCTTTTTACCGGCTCTATCAATCTCTATCTTAGAAACGCCTGCCTGAGTAAGCCTCTTTTTTAAAAACTTTCGAATTTGATTATCCTCTACAACAAGTGAAGAAAATTCCGAATCAGCATACCATCTGCTATTCCATGTCTTATTGATGCCTAACCGTAATCCTACCGGATGTACCTTCTGGCCCACTAAATCCTCCCTTTTGCCGAGTTTCTAAGTGATAATTTCATAATTATAATTTACCTCTTCAGATCTATTTCTCATCAAGTATAACCGTTAAGTGGCTTGTCCTGCTTCTGATCCTCGTTGCCCTGCCCATAGCCCTTGGTCTGAATCTCTTTAATGTCGGTCCCTCATTAGCATATATTTTCTTTATAAACAGATTATCAACATCTATATTAGCTTTATTGCTCGCGTTAGAAACAGCTGATTTTATCAACTTTCGCAAAATCGGGGCTCCTTTCTGTGGGGCAAAGGTCAGCAAATTGAGTGCATCTTCAGCCTTTTTCCCTTTCAATTCCCTCATAAGCAGTCTTACCTTCCTTGGAGATATCCGAATATATTTTGCTATAGCCTTTGCTTCCATATCTTATACAACACCCCGTAAAATTTTTGAATGCCCTTTTAACTATTTCTTTTTGCCCTTCAAGCGACTTTTTTTGTCGCCTCCAGCATGGCTGTAAAAAATTCTTGTCGGCGAAAATTCACCTAATTTGTGTCCCACCATATCTTCTGTGATAAATACCGGAATAAATTTTTTTCCGTTATGTACAGCAAAGGTCAATCCTATGAACTCCGGCAATATTGTTGATCTTCTCGACCATGTTTTAATTACCTGGTGGCTGTTTTCCTCGTTAGCCTTGATCGCCTTGGCCATTACACTATCATCTATAAATGGTCCCTTCTTTACTGAACGTGGCAATCTTATCTCCTTTCCTATTTCCTTCTTTTAACAATCAATTTATTGCTTGCCTTATTGCGCCTTGTCCTATAGCCCTTTGTGGGAACTCCCCATGGTGTGACCGGATGTCTACCGCCGGAAGATTTTCCTTCACCACCGCCCATTGGATGATCAACAGGATTCATTGCAACACCTCTAACGTGGGGTCTTCTACCCTTCCACCGGGACCTGCCCGCCTTTCCGATAGATATATTTTCATGATCCAAATTACCTACCTCCCCTATGGTAGCCCGGCAGGCCAACAATACCATTCTAACTTCCCCGGATGGGAGTTTCACATGTCCATATTTTCCTTCTTTAGCCATCAGTTGGGCATATCCTCCGGCGCTCCTTGCCAACTGCCCTCCGTGTCCTATATGTAATTCAATATTATGTATATGTGTTCCTGCAGGTATTGCCTTTAAAGTTGTTGTGTTTCCTACCCTAATCTCCGCTTCAGGGCCTGATTCCACAATATCCCCTACTTTTAAGTCATCCGGCGCTAAGATATAAGACTTTTCGCCGTCCGCATAGTTGATAAGGGCTATCCTTGCAGACCTGTTAGGGTCATATTCAATGGATGCTACAGTTGCAGGAATATTTTCCTTCTTCCTTTTAAAATCAATAACCCTGTATCTTCTTTTAGCGCCACCGCCTCGAAATCTCGCAGTTATACGACCTGCAGAATTTCTGCCGCCGGATTTCTTGATTGGCTTCAATAGGCTTTTTTCAGGCTTACTGCTTGTAATCTCGCTAAAGGTAGACCCTGTTTGAAACCGCCTTCCAGGCGAGGTTGGTTTATTTCGTTTAATCCCCATTTTTATCCCGCTTTAAATACCTTCAAAAAATTCTATTTTTTCTCCAGGAGCAAGCCTGACTATTGCCTTTTTCCAGTCTGCTTTTTTCCCTAAGTTTTTTCCTACCCTGCGACGCTTTCCCTTCATGTTCATTACAGCCACGTTTAGAACTTTTACTTTAAATATTTCTTCAACGGCACTCCTGACCATCACCTTGTTGGCTGTTCTGTCAATCTCAAATGCATATTGGTTCGCCTGTTCTTTTTGTTTTGTTCCCTTCTCAGTTATCAAGGGTTTTCTTATTATTCGATAAAAGTCCATTGTTAAGCAAGCGCCTCCTCAATTATTTCTAAGGCCGGTTCAACAAACAAGAGGTGTTTATGGCGTAAAATATCGTACACATTTATCCCTTCAGCCCTTAGGAGTTTAGTCTTTTTAATATTTCTGGAAGATTTATCAAGAACCTCATCGAACTTGTCTGCAACAATGAGGACATTACTTAAACTAAATTTCTTTAATATTTCATAAAGTTTTTTCGTTTTGATTTCCTTAATATTAAATTCGTCAATTATTATAATTTTTTCTTCCTTGAACTTATCCGTCAAAGCCATGCGTAAAGCCGCCTTTTTCACCTTTTTATTAACCTTAGATGAATAATCCCTCGGTGAGGGCCCGAATGCAACACCTCCACTCCTCATTATCGGTGAGGACGCCGCCCCTGCCCTAGCCCTTCCAGTTCCCTTCTGCCGCCATAGTTTTCTGCCGCTGGCCTTTACCTTAGATCTATTCTTTGTTGAAGCGCTTCCAGAACGATAACCTGCCAATTGACTTTCCACCACCTGGTGGAGCATATCTTCCCTTATCGCAACATTGAAGATTTCATCCTTGATATCTCTCTGACGAATTTTTTCCGCATTTACATTATATATATCTATGAGGGCCATATATTAAATCGCTCCACTGAAAAAAAAGATGCATAATTTGTGTTTCCCTTAATGTTTTGCATCTTGTAATTTGCTTATTATAATTTCTTTTTATTCATCTTTATTTCTAAAAAATTCCCTTTACTACCTGGGACCGCACCTTTTATTAAAATCAAGTCCCTTTCTTTGAAAATGTCAACAACCTCTAAATTTTTAATCGTTTTCACCTGATTTCCCATCCTGCCGGGAAGTTTTTTTCCTTTCAGTACCCTACTTGGAGTTGCGCTAGCCCCAATTGAGCCAGGAACCCTATGAGAACGGGAGCCATGAGTCTTATTTCCCCCGCTAAATCCCCACCTTTTAACAACACCTGCAAACCCCTTTCCCTTGCTAATGCCTCTGGCATTAATTAAATCGCCTACATTAAAGATGTCGGAGTCAACCTCTTGACCAACCTCAAATGAATCAATGTCGTCTACTCTTATCTCATGCAAGAATGCAAATCCCCCCCTTCCTGCCGGTTTAAAATGACCTGCCATGGGCTTGTTTATCCGTTTCTCCTTTTTCGGCTGAAACCCTATCTGGATGCTGTTATATCCTTCTTTTTCCAACCTTTTAATCTGGACTACATAGCACTTGGCAATCTCCAGCACAGACACGGGGATGCTTTTCCCATTCTCATGAAAGATACGGGTCATCCCTATCTTTTTCCCAAATATTTCCTTGATCATCCTTGTTTTCCTCTACAGCTTAATCTCGACATCTACACCTGCAGAAAGATCTAATTTCATTAGAGCATCCACTGTTTGCTGAGTAGGCTCCAAAATGTCTATCAGTCTCTTATGCGTCCTTATTTCAAATTGTTCTCTTGATTTCTTATCAACATGAGGTGATCGTAAAACACAATACTTACTTATCACCGTGGGAAGGGGTATGGGCCCTGCAATTTTGGCTCCTGTTCCCTGTGCAGCATCAATAATTTCTGAAACAGATTGATCCAATAGTTTATGATCGTAAGCCTTTAACCTTATTCGGATTTTCTGATTATCCATAATTCCTTCCGTCTCTTACTCTATTATGTCGCTTATTACCCCTGCGCCAACTGTCCTGCCGCCTTCCCGGATGGCAAAGCGTAGTTCCTTTTCCATGGCTATAGGGGTTATTAAATTTACTTCCAGGGAGACATTATCTCCAGGCATAACCATCTCTACTCCCTCAGGCAATGTAACAACACCTGTTACATCAGTTGTTCTAAAATAGAACTGGGGTCTGTAACCATGAAAGAATGGGGTGTGCCTTCCTCCTTCTTCCTTTGCGAGTATATAGGATTCCGCCTTGAATTTGGTGTGGGGTTTTATGGAGCCTGGGTGCGCTACAACCTGCCCTCTTTCCACTTCTTCTCTTTTAATTCCCCTGAGTAATACCCCTATGTTATCACCTGCCTGGCCTTCATCAAGGATCTTTCTGAACATCTCAACGCCTGTGCATACTGTTTTTTTGGTATCCTTGATTCCAACAATTTCTACATCTTCACTGACCTTTATTATGCCTCTTTCTACTCTGCCGGTCACCACTGTGCCGCGACCTGATATGGTAAATACGTCTTCTATGGGCATTAAAAATGGTTTTTCCGTATCTCTGACAGGCTCCGGAATGAAGTCATCAATGGCATCCAAAAGCTCTAAGATAGGCCCACAGTTAGGACATTCCCTCTTGCCGCAACCACATTCCAGCGCCTTAAGGGCTGAACCATGTATTATTGGTGTATCTTCACCTGGGAACTCATATTTATCGAGAAGCTCCCTCATCTCCAGGTCAACTAATTCTATGAGCTCATTGTCATCAACCATGTCGGTCTTGTTTAGAAATACAACAATACTTGGAACACCAACCTGTCTGGCCAATAGAATATGCTCCCTGGTCTGGGGCATAGGTCCATCATCTGCGCCTACTACCAAGATAGCACCGTCCATCTGGGCTGCGCCTGTAATCATATTTTTGATATAATCCGCATGACCTGGGCAGTCAACATGGGCATAGTGCCTCTTATCCGTCTCATATTCAACATGGGCGGTTGCTATTGTTATTCCCCTTTCCTTTTCTTCCGGCGCCTTATCTATCTCATCAAAGGATACATAGTCAGCCTTTCCATCTTTAGATAAGCAGAGGGTCATAGCCGCTGTTAGTGTTGTCTTACCATGATCTATATGACCAATAGTGCCGACATTTACATGGGGCTTTGTCCTCTTGAATTTTTCTTTGGCCATTGTTGTTACCTCCTTAAAGTAAAGAGCTCTTTATATATTATTAAAAAAAAATTATCAATCTATTTTTAAGATTAAAATTATTTTATTAATTTTTTTACCATCGATAATGCGCAAAGGCCTTGTTGGCATCTGCCATTCTGTGTGTGTCCTCTCTCTTCTTAAAGGATCCACCCTTGCTATTAAAGGCGTCTGCAAGCTCTCCGGCTAATTTGGCGGCCATACCTTTCTCACCCCTCTGTTTGGAATATGCAAGTATCCACCTTAAACTCAAAGTAGTCCTTCGAGAGTATCTAACCTCAGTCGGAACTTGGTAAGTAGAACCGCCAACCCTCCTTGAGCGTACCTCCACTAAAGGCTTAACATTTTCTACAGCCTTTTGAAAAAGGGCCAAAGGATCCTCCTTTGTCTTTTTATAGATTATATCAAACGCCTCGTATAATATAGATTGCGCTAAATTTCTTTTCCCACCACGCATGATATTACTTATAAATTTAGCCACCAATTCACTTTTATATTTTGGGTCCGGTAAAATTTCCCTTTTAACGGGTTCTTTTCTCCTCGGCATCCAACCGCCTCCTGTAAAATACTAAAATTTTCTTAAATACCCTTTGGTCGCTTGGTCCCATATTTTGAGCGACCTCTTCTTCGATCCTCCACACCTAAGGTGTCCAAGGTGCCTCTAATTATATGATACCTGGTTCCAGGCAAATCCTTGACTCTTCCGCCCCTGATAAGAACTACGGAATGCTCCTGCAGGTTATGCCCAACCCCGGGTATATAGGATGTCACTTCAATACCGTTTGTTAATCTTACCCTTGCAACCTTGCGCAATGCAGAGTTAGGTTTTTTAGGTGTTGAAGTGTATACCCTGATACATACACCCCTTTTTTGAGGGCATGCCTTAAGTGCGGGTGTCTTAGCCTTTTTCTTTATCTTCTGTCGTCCGTTTTTGATTAGTTGATTGATTGTTGGCATCTATTTTCCTTCCGATAAATATATAGTACAATTTTCTTGTGTAATGTCTTTTATTCTATCTATTAAATTATTTCAAGGCTTTTATAAACTTTCCGGATTAATTTCAACATCCATCTTTCTGTAACTGCTCAAACCGGTACCTGCAGGCACTAATCTTCCCATAATAACGTTTTCTTTTAGACCTCTTAGATAATCTATCCTACTCTCTATGCTTGCATCCGCCAACACCCTTGTTGTTTCCTGAAAAGAAGCCGCCGATATAAAACTCTCTGTGTTAATTGATGCCTTTGTCACTCCTAACAAAAGTGGGTCACCTACAGCAGGCTTGCCTCCTTGGGCTACAACCCTATCATTTTTCTCCTCAAATCTCCACTTTTCTATTTCTTCTCCGGCAATTAAGTCCGTGTCACCGGCATCCTTAACCGCTATCCTTCTTAACATCTGCCTGACAATTACTTCAATATGCTTGTCATTGATCTTAACCCCCTGGAGTCGATAAACCTTCTGAACTTCGTTAACAAGATATTTAGATAATTCCTTCGGGCCTTTTATCCGAAGTATATCATGGGGGTTGGCGGAACCTTCCATAAGGGCCTCCCCTGCCCTTACATAATCACCTTCAAAGACGCTTACATGTCTGCCCCTTGGAATTATATATTCAACAGGTTTTCCAACTTCAGGTGTAATAATCACCCTCCGCTTACCGGATAGATATTTCCCAAATGATACTGTGCCGTCAATCTCACTTAAAATTGTCTGGTCCTTCGGTTTTCTTACCTCAAACAATTCCGCAACCCTTGGCAAGCCCCCGGTTATATCTTTCGTTTTTGTAGTTTCTCTCGGTATTTTAGCCAAGACATCACCGGCATGAACCTCGCTCTTCTCTGAAACCATAATAATGGCGCCTGTAGGGAGAAAATACCTTGCAGCAACCTTTGATTCCTTAGATACCTGGAGTGTTTTCCCTTCAGGATCTTTCAAGGAAATCCTTGGTTTAGTGTCTGTGTCACTTGATTGAACAATAACCTTGCTTGATTTACCAGTTACAGGATCTACTTTTTCCTGCATTGTTTTACCTGCTACTATATCCCCAAACTTTAATGTACCTGAGATCTCTGTTAAAATAGGTATAGTAAAAGGATCCCATTCTACTAAAAGTGTGCCGGCATTTATTTTCTGACCATCTTTAACCTTTATAACTGCTCCATATATAACGGGATAACGCTCCAGTTCCGTTCCATTCTTATCAACAATGCCGATATCTCCGTTTCTATTCATTGCTATATTATTACCATCAGCATTTATTACGGTCCTTAAATTGTAAAAGGCGACCTTCCCACTGATTCTCGCCTGAATCGCAGACCGTTCAACTTTTCTTGTCACTGTGCCGCCAATATGAAATGTACGCATTGTTAATTGTGTGCCGGGCTCACCTATAGATTGAGCGGCAACAACACCTATGGGATCACCTATATCAACTTCTCTTCCGTGAGCCAAGTCACGGCCGTAACACTTCTTGCAAACCCCTCTCTTTGCCCTGCATGTTAATACAGATCTGATTTTTACCTTCTCAATCCAGGACTTCTCTATTCTTTCCACCGCTCTCTCATCTATTTCCATATTATAGTCGAGGAGCAATTCTCCGGTTATGGGATCTTTTATATCTTCAGCTGCAGTTCTACCTAAAATCCTGTCGGATATATTTTGGATAACCTCACCGGCCTCCCTTAAAGACTCAACCCAAATCCCGTCCATAGCGCCGCAATCTTCCTCAGTAATAATTGCATCCTGAGACACATCTACCAATCTACGAGTCAAATATCCTGAATTTGCTGTTTTAAGGGCCGTATCAGCCAGCCCTTTTCTTGCCCCATGGGTAGAAATAAAATACTCTAAAACAGTTAGGCCTTCACGGAAATTTGAGGTAATGGGTGTTTCTATAATTTCCCCTGATGGTTTTGCCATTAACCCCCTCATCCCTGCGAGCTGCCTCATTTGATCTTTACTGCCCCTGGCTCCTGAATCAGACATCATATAGATTGAGTTAAACTTTTTTCCGCTTTCTTTTGCCAATTCAGTTTTTGATATTTTCCCCCCTTCAGCCATTTCATCCATCATTTCAGATGAAATTAATTCCGTGGCCTTTGTCCAAATATCAACAACTTTGTTATATTTCTCACCATCAGTAATCAAGCCATCATTATATTGATTCTCAATCTTTTTAACTTCGCCTCGTGCATCGCCTAATATCTCTTGTTTCTTTCCTGGTATAATCATATCCTTGCTTGCAATTGAAATTCCAGAAAGAGTGGCGTATTTATATCCTATATCTTTAAGTCTGTCTGCCAAAATAACCGTTGCTTTAGTTCCTAAAGAACGGTAGCAATTATTGATTATGTCTCTAAGCTCTTTTTTGTTTATCACCTTGTTTGCCATTTCAAAGGGCAACTCATTGGGAAAAATCTCGTATAGGATAACCCTGCCTGCGGTTGTTTTCTCAATTTTACCACCTATTCTCACCATTATTGAGGCATGCAAATCCAGCTCACCGGCATCATAAGCCATCCTGACCTCTTGAATATTCGCAAAGGCCCTGTTGTTATCCACCCTTTCACCCTTAGAAAACGGCCTTTCTCTTGTCATATAATAAATACCTAAAACGATATCCTGTGTAGGCACAATTATTGGATCTCCATTTGCCGGTGACAAGATATTGTTTGTCGACAGCATCAATACCCTGGCCTCAGTCTGTGCCTCAATAGAAAGAGGAACATGAACGGCCATCTGATCTCCATCAAAATCAGCGTTAAAGGCTGTACATACCAACGGGTGTAGCTGGATAGCTTTCCCTTCAATGAGGATAGGTTCAAATGCCTGTATGCCCAGGCGGTGAAGCGTAGGTGCCCTGTTAAGTAAAACGCAGTGTTCATTGACCACTTCATCCAGGCAATCCCATACATCATGCGTTTCTTCTTCAACAAGCTTTTTTGCCTTTTTAAGTGTAGGGGCAAGTCCTTTTTCTTCCAATTTATTGTAAATAAATGGTTTAAAAAGTTCCAAAGCCATCTGTTTTGGAAGCCCGCATTGGTGTAATCTCAGATTAGGGCCAACCACAATTACAGATCTGCCTGAATAATCCACCCTTTTTCCAAGCAAATTCTGCCTGAATCGCCCCTGTTTACCTTTAAGCATATCACTCAGGGATTTTAACGGTCTCTTGTTTGTGCCGGTAATAGTCTTGCCCCTTCTGCCGTTGTCAAACAAAACGTCTACTGCCTCCTGTAGCATCCTTTTTTCATTTCTGATTATGATATCAGGGGCATTCAACTCTAAAAGTCTTTTTAACCTATTATTCCTATTTATCACCCTCCGGTAAAGATCATTAAGATCAGACGTGGCAAACCTTCCCCCGTCTAAAGGTACAAGAGGTCTGAGATCCGGCGGCAAGACAGGAATGACACTTAGTATCATATGCTCCGGTTTATTATTAGAACCTCTGAATGCATCAACAGCCCTGAGTCTTTTTGATAATTTATTTCGCTTCAGAACTGATTTTGTGCTTTCTATATCAACCTTTAAGATTGAAGAAAGGTCTTCTAAATCCAACTCTTTGAGCATTCTCTGGATAGACTCCGCCCCCATTCCAGCCTCAAACCCTCCTTCAAACTTCTCTTCAGCCTCTAAATACTCTTCTTCGGCCAGCAGAGAACCTTTAACAAGTGGGGTATCCTTTGGGTCAAGAACTACATAATTCTCAAAGTAAAGAATTCTTTCTAATTCCTTTAACGTCAAATCTAATAACAGTCCTATTTTAGAGGGAATGCATTTCAAAAACCATATATGGGCGACAGGCGCTGCAAGTTCAATATGGCCCATTCTCTCTCTTCTAACTTTAGAATGCGTTACCTCTACGCCACACTTTTCACAAACAATCCCCCTGTGTTTCATCCTTTTATATTTTCCGCACAGACACTCGTAGTCCTTTACAGGGCCAAATATTTTTGCACAGAATAATCCATCTCTTTCAGGCTTGAACGTCCTATAATTAATAGTCTCGGGTTTTTTAACCTCCCCAAAAGACCACTCCCGTATCTTTTCAGGTGAAGCTATAGAGATCTGCATTGAGTTAAAACTTAATGGATCCTTAGGTCTTGTAAAAAAACCATACAAATCTTCCAAGGCTTTCTCCTTTATTAATTCTTGTTTTTATAATCTAAAGGCAATAGTAATTGCCCGGTTATTCAGGTTGCCGTAGCCAATTAAGGCTCGCCGTCTTCATTTAGATTTACCTCTAACCCAAGGCTTTGGAGCTCCTTTAACAAAACATTGAATGACTCCGGCATACCGGCTTCCAATAAATTATTTCCCTTAACAATTTTCTCATACATCCTTGTTCTGCCGGCAACATCATCTGATTTAACGGTTAAAAATTCTTGCAAGGAATACGCTGCGCCATATGATTCCATTGCCCAGACCTCCATTTCACCAAGTCTTTGACCTCCAAACTGGGCCTTGCCTCCTAAAGGTTGCTGGGTAACCAAGGAATAGGGGCCAATAGACCGAGCATGAATCTTATCGGCTACTAAATGATGGAGCTTCATAACATACATTATGCCAACAGTGATGGGCTGATCAAAGGGAACTCCTGTTCTTCCATCGTACAGAGTAACCTGCCCGGTGACCGGCAAATTTGCCTTTTTTAAATATTCTCTTATTTCCTCTTCCTCTGCCCCATCAAAAACCGGCGTAGCCATATGCACGCCATTGCTCACATAGTCAATAAATTCTTCTCTTTCTTCATCTGAAAATTTCTCAACTATTTCTTTATATTCCTGGGGATAGATCTCCATGAGTTTATCTCTTAATGCATTTTCATCGAGGGATCTCGCCAGGTCCCCTATCTGGTGGCCAAGTTCAGCGGCAGCCCAACCTAAATGAGTCTCTAAAATTTGCCCTACATTCATTCTTGAAGGCACTCCAAGTGGGTTTAAAACTATATCTACAGGTGTTCCGTCTTCAAAATACGGCATGTCCTCTTCAGGCATTATCAGGGAAATCACACCCTTGTTTCCATGACGACCAGCCATCTTGTCGCCGACAGATAGCTTTCTCTTGACAGCCACAAATACCTTTACAAGTTTAATAACCCCTGGGGACAGCTCGTCCCCTGCGTCTAACCTTTTTATCTTTTCTTGGAATGCATCATTTAATCTTCCAACCTGTTGTTTATATCTTGCGACTATTGACTCCATCCTCTCGATTACTTCCATGTCGGCATCAATATTCGCTCCCTGCCACAATTCTATAGGCACCTTCTCTAAACAATCAGGATCAATAATCCGGTCTCTATTTAATAAAAT
>Ga0075123_10000855_pt1 | contig 15619 bp, 12 predicted proteins | sample AntAceMetag02UKX_FD_69808 | JGI IMG/M metagenome (GOLD analysis project Ga0075123, IMG submission 69808) | Saline lake microbial communities from Ace Lake, Antarctica - Antarctic Ace Lake Metagenome 02UKX | ecosystem: Environmental > Aquatic > Non-marine Saline and Alkaline > Saline | place... | reverse complement strand
TTTGAAGCGTTCAGCAAACTCTATGAGGTTTTGTCCGTTATATAATTCCATAAAACACTTGATTTTATTGAGTACAAATATAGGTAAATATCTACTGACCTCTATTAATTCATTTTAAAGGAGTTTATAATATTTCCTCAATATTGTTTGGTTTTATCTCCTTATTTCTTGCTTATCATTTAATGAATTATTTATTGAGGTATAAATGGTTCAATTATCTTTTAACCAAAACATCATTAACTCATTATAAGTTTTGGAGGAGATATAAAGTTGAATGATTTAAGATTTTTATGCTGTAGAAATTTTACTTTATTTTTTAAAAACTATTTCTTTAAGTTGTCATTTATAGCAACTTCTGAAAATAAAAATAAATTATATTAACCTGAGTTCGATTACAAACTAATTGATTTTATGTAACTTATGTCAATATGTGTTTTCTTCTTTGTGATTCTTCGTGTCTTTGCGCCTTTGCGCCAAAAAAAATAGCCACTAAGTCACAATCCCGAAAGCTTTCTGGACTAAGACGCACTAAGAACAATCATTGTATTTCTTTGATTTACAGTATAAGAAAAATTATTAATAATCGAACTCAGGTTATTAGAATTTCTTTACTCAAGTTCTTTCTTTAAATATAAGCCTGTATAACTTTTTTTATTTTCACAAATTTCTTCGGGAGTACCTTCTGCGATAATTCTGCCACCACGTTCACCACCTTCAGGACCAAGGTCAATTATATAATCTGCAACTTTAATAACTTCCATATTATGCTCAATAATAATAACTGTGTTTCCTTTGTCAACGAGGCGGTTCAGAACATCAAGCAAAACTTTTACATCTTCAAAATGCAATCCTGTGGTTGGCTCATCAAGGATGTAAAGTGTTTTACCTGTGTCGCGTTTCGAGAGCTCTGAGGCTAGTTTTACTCTTTGCGCTTCTCCACCTGAGAGAGTTGTCGATTGCTGCCCGAGTGTAATATATCCCAAGCCAACCTCTTTTAAGGTTTTGATTTTTTGAAGAATTAACGGTATTTTTTCAAAAAAGACAACTGCCTGGTTGATGGTCATTTCAAGAACATCATTAATTGATTTTCCTTTATATCTGATTTCAAGAGTTTCGCGATTATATCTTTTGCCGTTACATCCTTCGCAATGAACATTTACGTCAGGTAAGAAATTCATCTCTATAATTTTAAATCCTGCACCTTTACAAGTCTCACAGCGACCACCTTTTACATTAAATGAAAATCTTCCGGGTTTGTATCCTCTTATTTGAGATTCCGGAAGTCTGACAAACAGTTTTCTTATTTCATCAAAAACCTTTGTGTATGTGGCAGGGTTCGACCTGGGTGTTCTGCCAATAGGGGATTGGTCAATTTCAATTACTTTATCAATATTTTCAATTCCTTCAATTGATTTATGTGAAAAAGGTTTTTTTACTGAACGATAAAAATGTTGACTGAGAATAGGGTAGAGGGTTTCATTTATCAAAGTAGATTTTCCACTTCCCGAAACTCCTGTAATACAAATTAACTTACCGAGAGGTAGTTTTAAATCAATATTCTTAAGATTGTTTCCTCTGGCACCATAAAGACAAATGTATTTACTTTTGCCATTTCTTCTTACTGTAGGGATTTTTATTTCTTTTTTTCCACTAAGGTAATCGCAAGTAAGTGTATTGAAATTATTTATTGATTCGGGTGTTCCTTCAGCAACAATTTTACCTCCATGTCTTCCGGCACCTGGACCAATATCCACCACATAATCGGCAGCAAGAATTGTTTCTTTGTCGTGCTCAACAACTATTACCGAATTACCAAGATCCCTAAGTTCTTTAAGTGCTTTTATTAGTCGGAGGTTATCCATTTGATGTAGTCCAATACTTGGTTCATCAAGAATATAAAGAACATTTGTAAGTTGGGAACCAATTTGAGTTGCAAGCCGTATTCGCTGTGCTTCACCACCTGACAAACTTCGCGTTGGTCGGTTTAGTGTAAGGTAATCTATGCCGACATTCAATAAAAAAGTTATTCTAATGCGTATTTCACGAATTATTTCTTTTGCAATTATTTTTTGCTTTTCTGATAATTTTGATTCAATTTTTTCGAACCATTCAGATAATTTTATAATATCAAGATTGGCAAGTTCGGAAATATTTTTTCCGGCAAATTTAAAATTTAATGATTCTTTTTTTAATCGTGTGCCATTACATTCAGGGCAATCAATTCTATTCATAAATCCTGAAGCCCAACGCTTAATTCCATTTGAAGTATTGTCGGAATATTGGTTTGTGATAAAATTTACAATTCCTTCGAAATCCAAAGAATAAGTTGATGTAACACCGAGATATTCTTTTTTAACATTAATGGTTTCGTTTGATCCGTATAAAATTGTGGTGATTGCATCGTTAGGAATATCTTTAACAGGAGTGTTAAGATCAAAGCCATATTTATGTCCGATAGCTTCCATCTGTTTGAAAATCCAATTGTTTTTATATTCGCCGAGAGGTGCAACCCCTCCTTTTTTTATGCTTAATGATTTATCCGGAATAATTTTGTCAAGATCAATTTCTGAAATTGTTCCCAGGCCATTACACTTTGGACAAGCTCCGTAAGGAGAATTAAATGAAAATGTATTTGGTTCCGGTTCATCATAAGATATTCCTGAAGTCGGACACATCAACAGACGACTGAAATGTTTTATTTCACCACTTTCGTGATCCATCACTATTAAACTGCCTTTACCGTATTTTAATGCTGCTTTTAATGACTTAGCTAATCGCTGCTTACTTTCTTCGTTAAGTTCTATTCTATCAATTACAATTTCAATATCATGAATTTTGTAACGGTCTAATTTCATTCCATAAGTTATATCCTGAACTTCTCCATCAATTCTTACTTTTAGAAAACCTTGTTTGCGGATTTGTTCAAAAAGCTCTCGATAATGCCCTTTCCGTCCTTTAACTGAGGGTGCAAGGATAACTATTTTTTTGTTTTGATATTTTTCAATGATTATCTCTCTTATCCTGTCTTCGTTGTATTTAACCATTTTTTCTCCGGTAACTGAAGAATAAGCATCGGAAGCGCGGGCAAATAAAAGTCGCAGAAAATGATAGATTTCGGTAATAGTTCCAACAGTTGAACGTGGGTTTTTATTTATTGATTTTTGTTCGATTGATATAACCGGACTTAGTCCTGTAATTTTGTCAACATCAGGTCGCTCCATACTTCCGATAAACTGACGGGCATAAGCTGAAAAAGTTTCCATGTAGCGACGCTGTCCTTCGGCATAAATGGTATCAAAAGCGAGAGAAGATTTTCCACTGCCGCTTAATCCTGTTATAACCACAAGCTTGTTTCGTGGAATTATTACATCAATATTTTTAAGATTATGAACTCTTGCACCATAAACCTCCAGATTCTTTTCATAAACCTCATTAGTTTCCTCAGGATTAGATTTTTCTTTCTCACTCATATTCAGTCAATTGAAAAATTCAGTTTATTATCAATATTCAAATTGACTTTTTAGTTCATTAAAAAAAGGAGAAATTTTATCTTTTTCGGAGATGATTGGATTTGATAATCCCCAGTTAACATTCAGGTTAGGATCGTTCCATCTGATACTTCCTTCGGAAGCTTTATTATAAAGGTTTGTGCATTTATAAAAGAAAACTGTTTCATCTTCAAGAGTAACAAAACCATGGGCCATTCCAGGTGGTACCCAGTACATTATTTTATTTGATTCGGTTAATTCTATTGAATCCCATTGCCCATAAGTCGGGGAGTTTTTTCTGATATCTACAGCAACATCAATGACTGCACCTTTCATTACTCTAACAAGTTTACCCTGTTCATAAGGAGGATTTTGGAAATGCAATCCACGCAAAACTCCTTTCATAGATTTTGATTCATTATCCTGAATAAAAACATTATCAATTCCTTCACTGACAAATTTATCTCGATTATAAGATTCGAAGAAATAACCCCTTTCATCTTCAAAAACATCAGGTTTTATTATCAGTAATCCAGGAATTTTTGTTTTAATTATATCCATTTTAAATGAGTTTTTTCAAAGTAAAATTAAATAAAAAATTTACTTATGATGAAATTTAATTTTCAATATGCATCAATCAGCCTACAAATGAATCGCTTCATTATAAGCATCAGCTACAGCTTCCATAACAGCTTCCGACATAGTTGGATGAGGATGAATCGTATTAATGATATCATGTCCTTTTGCTCCAAGTTTTCTTGCTGCTACAACTTCTGCAATCATTTCTGTAACATTATCCCCAATCATGTGGGCACCAAGCCATAAGTTTGATTCTGCATCAAAAATAACTTTTACAAAACCATCGTTTGCACCGGCTGCTGTTGCTTTACCATTTGCTCTAAATGGGAATTTGCCAACCTTAATTTCTTTTCCCAGGTCAAGCGCTTTTTGCTCAGTTAGCCCAACAGATGCCACCTCAGGATTGGTGTATGTACAGGCAGGAATATTTCCGTAATCAAGGGTTTCAGGGTTTTTTCCGGCAATTTTTTCAACACAAACTATTCCTTCCTGAGATGCAACATGTGCAAGTGCAGGCCCATGAACAATATCTCCAATTGCATAATAACCATCTACATTGGTTTTATAATAATCATCAACAACTACTTTTTCGTTTTTGGTTTCAATTCCTGTTTCTTCCAATCCAATTCCTTGAATATTGGTGGTTATGCCTACAGCAGAAAGTACGATCTCAGCTTCTATTATTTCTTCACCCTTTTTTGTCTCAACCAAAACTTTGCAAAGTTCACCACTTGTATCTACTGATTTTACAGTAGATTTTTTCATAAGCTTAATTTTTGATTTCTTGAATGAACGACCAAGTTGTTTAGAAATATCTTCGTCTTCCAATGGAATTATTTCAGGAAGAAATTCAACTAAAGTTACTTGTGTACCAATAGAATTGTAAAAATATGCAAATTCACTTCCAATAGCTCCTGAACCAACAATTACCATTGACTTTGGTTGCTTAGGTAATGTTAAAGCTTCACGATAACCAATAATTTTCTTTCCATCCTGAACAAGATTTGGAAGTTGTTTTGAACGAGCACCTGTTGCGATAATTATGTTTTCACCTGTATATTCTGTAATTTCACCATTCTTATCTGTAACTTCAACTGTTTTTTCGGGTTTTATTTTTCCAAAACCTTTTATGTGGTCAATTTTATTTTTCTTAAATAAAAACTGAATTCCTTTGCTCATGTTTGCAGCAACATTTCTGCTTCGCTCAATAATTTTTTCAAAATCGGGTTTTATTTCACTTTCAATTTGAATTCCGTAATCTCCGGCATGAGAAGCAAAATTAAAAACCTGGGCACTTTTCATAAGTGCTTTTGTAGGAATACATCCCCAGTTTAGACAAATACCACCAAGTTCGGCGTTTTCTACAACTGCAACTTTTTTACCAAGTTGTGCAGCTTTGATTGCTGCAACATATCCTCCCGGTCCACTTCCAATAATAATTATATCGTAATTCATTTCTTGATTGTTTTTCGTTTTTTTGAATTTGCAAAAATACAAAAAAGAAAACAGGTAAAATGCAAAATTAACATTGCTTTTGTGATTTATATAATCGGTAGTTGTCTGCGAAAACCTTCTTCAAGTGAAATAAATGTTTCGGTACTTGTTATTTCAATTATTGATTGAATTTTTTGTAGAATAATGCTTTTTAGATGTTCGTTATCTCTTGAGTAAATCTTTATCAATAAAGAGAACTTTCCTGTTATGTGATGACATTCAACAATCTCAGGAATTTTTTGAATTTCATTGAACACATTTTCATGAGTGCTTGTGGATGTGAGATTAACCTGCAGTCCAATGAAAGCACAGGTTTTATATCCCATTCCATGTGTTGAAAGATTAAATTGCGAACCCTTTATTAACCCGGCATTTTTCATACCTGAAATTCGTTGATGAATTGCTGCTCCTGAAACATTACAATTTCTTGCAATTTCTAAATAAGGAACTCTTGCATTTTTTGTTAGGATTGAAAGAATTTTTTTATCTAAACTATCAATTTGTAAGTTATTCTTCATGTAAAATATGTTTATCTTATAAATTAGTCAAATATAGTTAATAATACTTACAGATTTAAAAAACATTTCACTTTTATTTATGGAATTGTTATGTATAAGCGAAATATTGTAACAGTTCATTATATTTGTAGCATATTTTCACGAAGAGACAAAAATTATAAATAAAAAAAAAGTTATTATGAGTTCAAAAGGAATCAATCATTATCTGGAAGCAGCCAGTCGATCAGCTGTTTGGCATCAAGAGTATATAAAAAAAATCAAGCAATGTAAATTTGATACAATTGCTGTTCATGGTGTGTATTCAATGCAGGAAGCATTAGATTTTAATCAGGGATCAACAATTGAACCCATTTATATGTCCGCCTCACAAGCCTATCGCGATTCTGATGAAATGGAAGCGGCATTAAGTTATCAAATTCCAACCTGGTGTTATTCTCGAATAGGAAATCCATCAATGTATTATTTAGAAGGTACACTTGCACTTCTTGAAACATACGGAACTGATATTGAAGCATCATGTTGTGCAACTTCATCAGGAATGGCAGCAATTGCCTCAACTTGCGATCAATTTTTGGTAGTAGATAAGAATAATCCTGATGCAAAAATAAATTTTGTTGCAACTGCCCAAGTTTATGGTGGTACTTTTCAACAATTTGCTATTAGAAAAGATGAAGAGAAAAATCTTGAATGGAGAAAGATTAAAAATTCAAATGATCTGGATGAATGGGAATCACAAATTGATGAAAATACGAGATTTTTATATGGCGAAATGCCAAGTAATCCAGGACAAGCATTTTTTGATTTGGAAAAAGTTGCTACATTAGCTCATAAATATGGTATTCCCATGATTGTTGATGCAACTGTTGCCACTCCGGCTCTTATGAGACCTATGGCTTTTGGTGCTGATATTGTAATTCATTCAGTTACAAAAACAATGACAACCAGCGGATTTGGTATTTCAGGAGCTGTTATTGCCCGAAAAAATCTAACTTCGAAAATTGGAGAACCATTAATGAAATCTGATTTTGGCTTGTATATTAAAGCATTACCAAACCGTGATAATGGGCCAAATATTTCGCCAATGAATGCTATTTTAACTTTAAACGATTTAAGAACATTACGTTCAAAAGTTGATTTGATGAGCCGCAGCACAATGACTGTTGCTAAATATTTAGAAGGACACAAACATATTGAACAAGTAGATTATCTTGGACTTGAATCACATCCTTTGCATGAATTAGCAAAAAAATATATGGTTCTTGTTGATTCAGAACACGACGAATTATATAATAAAAAAGTAAACCGTTATGGTCACTTAATGTCTTTCAGAGTTAAAGGTGGAGCGCAAGCAGCAAGAGATGTGTTTGATGGTTTTCAAAGAATCTGGCGAGCTACTGACCTTGGCAGAATAAAATCTGTTGCAACTATTCCAGCAATTTCAACTCATTCTCAGCAAGGAGAAGAAGGAAGAAAAATTTCTGACATACCTGCAAACTTAATTCGATTAAATGTTGGTGGAGAACATCCTGATGATGTTATTGCTGATTTAAATCAAGCTCTAGCTGTACTTGACGGAAAGAAAATAAGCTATTCGGCACCTGAATATTCTGCCGGAGGAGCTTCTTCTGCAACATTAAAAAGATAAATAAATTTAAATCCCCTTCGTTATTAACTTAGGAGATTTTTATATAATTTTTTAAAAAAGGCAAAATGCAAAACTCAATATTATTTCATTCAACGAATTTAAAAGTTGAAAAGGTAACTTTCAGAGAAGCTTTATTAAAAGGGCTGGCTCCTGACGGAGGATTATATATGCCAGATGAAATTCAAACTTTCTCAAAAGAAGAAATAAAGAGTTTTACTAATAAGGAGTATTACGAAATTGCTTTTGAGGTAATAAGGAAGTTTTTAAGCGGACAAATTTCTGATTCAGAATTATTGGAATTAACTAAAGATGCATATAATTATGATGTCCCTCTTGAAAAAGCATATGGAAATAAATATGTAATGCGTCTGGATCAGGGACCTACGGCGTCTTTTAAAGATTTTGCTGCAAGAATGATGGGTCGCCTTATGAACCATTATTTGAAAAAAGAAGGTAGAAAAATAACTATACTTACAGCCACATCTGGCGATACAGGTAGTGCTGTAGCAAACGCCTTTTATGGATTAAATAATATTGAAGTAGTCATTTTGTATCCTGAAACGGAAGTAACAAATCGTCAAAGAAAGCAGATGACAACATTAGGAAAAAATGTTAGAGTTATTGCTATTGATGGAAAATTTGACGATTGCCAGGCATTGGTAAAAGAGGCTTTTAATGATTCTGAAATGGATTATTTAAATCTTTCTTCAGCAAATTCGATTAATGTTGGACGAATAGTTCCTCAAATTGTTTATTATTTTTATTCTTTTGCAAAACTTAGAGAAGGAAATGAAAATGATGATATTGTATTTTCTGTTCCTTCAGGAAATTTTGGAGATATGATGGGTGGTGTTTTTGCAATGAAGATGGGATTACCTGTTAAGAAATTCGTAGTTTCAACAAATGAAAATGATGAATTTCCTAAATTTCTTAATACAGGAGAATACAATAAAATAGACCCCTCATATAATTGTTTGTCAAGTGCAATGAATGTTGGTCATCCTAGTAATCTGGCACGATTAATTGCGTTATATAATGGTATCATGGACGAAAAAGGTTTTATCAGTAAATCTCCAGAAATGGAGGTTATGCGAAAAGAAATTTTTTCGACTAGTATAAATGATGATACAACAAAGCAAACAATTAAAGAAGCTTTTGACAAGCATAATGTTGTTTTGGAACCTCATGGAGCTGTTGGTTGGAAAGGTTTAGAATTGTATCTCGAACATGAAGCAAATAAGGATCAATTGTGTGTATCATTGGAAACAGCTCATCCGGCAAAGTTCCCTGAGAAAATAATCGAAATCCTTGGTTTTGATCCTGAGTTGCCTGAAAGTCTCAAAGGACTTGACGATAAACAAGAACATTTTGATAAAATGAAAAATAACTATCAGGAATTTAAAAAATACCTGAAGGAAAAATATTAGAAATCTATTAGTGTTTTAATAATGAAAAGAATTAAAATATTTCAGATTGATGCTTTTACCGAAAAAGTGTTTAGCGGAAATCCTGCAGCAGTTTGCATTTTAGATAAATGGATTGATGTTGATAAAATGCAAAAAATCGCTTCTGAAAATAATTTGGCAGAAACAGCATTTGTTGTGAAAAAGGATAATGATTTTGAAATAAAATGGTTTACTCCAACAATTGAAGTGGATTTATGCGGACATGCTACATTAGCCTCTGCTTATGTTTTATTTAAGTATTTTGATTATCAATCTAAAAAAATTAATTTCTTTTCCTCCCATAGTGGTTTATTATCTGTTGAAAAAAATAATGAGTTTTTAACACTTGATTTTCCAACAGATATTTATAAAAAAACTGATATCCCAAATGCTTTAAGTAAAGCTTTTGATATTAAACCGATTGAGGTTTATAAAGGAAAATCTGATTATTTGTTAATATTTTCTTCACAGGAAGAGATCGAAAATGCTGATCCGGATTTGAATATGATTTCAACTATAGATGGAAGAGGAGTTATGATATCCGCAAAGGGAAATGAAACAGATTTTGTTTCAAGGTTTTTTGCTCCACAATCGGGGATTGACGAAGATCCTGTTACAGGCTCTGCTCATACAACTTTAACACCTTATTGGAGTAAAAAGCTTAATAAAAAAGTTCTTACTGCAAAACAATTATCAAAACGAGGTGGTGATCTTAAATGTGAATATCTGGGAGAACATGTTAAAATTACAGGAAAAGCAGTTACTTATTTAATAGGAGAAATTGAAATTTAAAATTACAAAATCATGAAATACATTATAATATTAGGTGATGGCATGGCCGATTATCCAATAAAAGAACTTGGAAATAAAACACCATTAATGTCTGCTGATATTCCAAATATAGACGCATTATGTCGAAAGGCCAGATGTGGTAAATTAATAACTGTACCTGAAGATATGCCTCCGGGAAGTGAAATAGCAAATATGGCAGTTATTGGTTATGATGTGAGAAAAGTTTATGAAGGAAGAGGAGTTTTAGAGGCTGCAAGCATGGGAATTGAGCTTGATGAAAATGATTTAGCAATGCGTTGCAATTTAATATGTATAAAAGATGGGAAAATAAAAAACCATTCTGCTGGTCATATTAGTAATGAAGAAGCTCATGGACTTATTGAACATCTGCGTAATGAAATTGAAACTGACGATATAAAATTATATCAGGGAGTAAGTTACAGACATTTATTAGTCATTAAAAATGGCAAGAAAAATATTGATTGTACTCCTCCACATGATGTTCCGGGAACTCCTTTCAAAGATGTTCTGGTTAAACCACAAGGAAATAAAACAGCTGATTTATTAAACGATCTGATTATAAAATCTCAAAAGATATTAAATGAACATCCTATAAATAAAAAAAGATTAGCTGAAGGAAAAGATCCCGGTAATTCAATTTGGCCTTGGTCACCCGGTTATAAACCTGAAATGGAAACTCTGCAAACAACATATGGTATTAATGGTGCTATGATTTCTGCTGTTGATCTTTTATACGGAATTGGAAAATATGCTGGTATGAAGCCCATTAAAGTTGAAGGTTCCACAGGTTTGTACGATACAAATTACGAAGGGAAAGCAAAGGCAGCAGTTGATGCTTTAAAAGAAGTTGATTTTGTGTATTTACATATTGAAGCCAGCGATGAGGCCGGCCATGAAGGCGATTTTATTTTAAAGAAAAAGACAATTGAATATCTGGATAAAAGAGTTGTAAAATATATCGTGGAAGAAACAGCAAAAATGGAAGAAGATGTTACTATTGCAGTTATTCCTGATCACCCAACTCCATGCGAATTAAAAACTCATACACACGATCCTGTTCCGTTTATCATCTATAATCCAAATAAGGCAGGTGATGATGTTTTAGAATATAATGAAGAATCAACAAAAAGTGGTTTTTATGGTATTCTGAAAGGCGATGAATTTATGAAAGCATTGCTGGATAAATAAAACACTTAATTTTGTAGTTGTCGTTTTTGATTTTCTAATGATATTTTATGATTAGTAATTTTAAAATTTTTACATCAATATTATTATTTTTGCCAATCTATTAAAACAATTTTATGATCATTTGTAAATTCGGTGGTGCTTCTATTGTTGATGCTAAGGCAATTCAAAATATGGGCAATATTGTAAAAAATATTCCCGGAAAGAAAATTATTGTTGTTTCAGCAATTGCAAAAACTACCAGTAAACTTGCTGATGTTGTTCATGCAAAATATCAAGGGAATAATGAATATACTTCTCTTTTCTCCAAAATAAAAAACGAACATTTTAATATTTTATCTGAATTGTTTTCGGGGGATTGTGTAGATATTTTTAATGAAATTGAGAATATTTTTTCTGAAATAAATGGAAATATTGAAACCACAAATTCAAAAAATTACGATTATTTCTATGATCAAATAGTGAATTATGGTGAGATTATTTCGAGCAAAATTGTCAGTAAATATTTAAACAAAGCAGGAATAATAAATACATGGACAGACATTAGAAAGTATCTAAAAACTGATTCAAAATACCGTGAAGCCGAGATTGATATTAAAATTTCAGAAAATAATATTAAGAATTTCTTTGTTGGTGATTGTTATGTTACACAAGGTTTTATCGCATCAGACAAAGATGGAAATTTTACCACACTTGGTTTGGAAGGGTCGGATTATTCGGCGGCAATTTTAGCAAATTTTGTTAATGCTGAGAAAGTTATTTTTTTGAAAGATGTTGATGGAATTTTTAATAAAGACCCAAAACAATTTGATGATGCTGAAATATTGCCGGAACTTTCATATCAGCAGGCAATTGAATTATCTCATAATGCAAAAATTATTCATCCGAAAACTATTCAGCCAATTCAGGCAAAAAATATTCCTTTGTTTGTTAAGAATTTTAATAATCCTGATGCTTGTGGAACAGTAATTCGTTGATCAGGATTTGAAATGCCGGGAATATCTGAATAATGGAAATAATGGAAATAAGAAAATCCCCTTATATTTTTGCAACAAACTTTTTCTTAATTAGATATTCAGCTATTTGAACAGCATTTGTGGCGGCACCTTTACGCAGATTATCGGCTACAATCCATAAATTTAAACTATTTGGCTTAGAGAAGTCCCGTCGAATTCTACCTACGAAAACTTCATTTTTCCCCTCAGCATTCGATGGCATTGGATAGATATTATTTAAAGGGTCGTCTTGCAAAATTATTCCTTCTGTGTTTTGAAAAATATTCCTGATATCATCTAATTTAAAATCATTTTCAAATTCAATGTTAACACTTTCCGAATGCCCTCCGGTAACCGGCACTCTGACAGCTGTTGCAGTTATTGAAATACTTTGATCGTTAAGGATTTTTTTTGTCTCATTTATAAGTTTAAGTTCTTCTTTGGTGTATCCGTTTTCGGTAAAATCATCGCAATGAGGCAGGCAATTTTTATCAATTTTATGAGGATAAAATTTTTCTTTTGAATTTCCGGATCTTTCATTTTCTAATTGGGCAACAGCTTTCATTCCCGAACCACTAACTGATTGATAAGTCGAAATGACTACTCTTTTAATTTTGTATTTTAAGTGCAAAGGCGCAAGAACAATTACCAGTTGAATTGTTGAGCAATTTGGATTGGCAATTAGTTTGTTGTCGGGTTTTAATGAATTAGCATTTACTTCAGGGACGATTAATTTTATACCAGCTTCCATTCTCCATGCCGAAGAATTATCAATTACGTAAGTTCCTCGTTCAGAAAATTTCTTTGCCCATTTTTTTGAAGTTTCACTACCTGCTGAAAATAAAGCAATATCAGGTTTTTGTGAAATTGCCTCATCAATACTTATTACAGAATAATTTGTATTATTAAAAACAATTGTTTTACCCACTGATTTGTAAGAGGCAACTGCCAATAATTCGGAAACAGCAATATTCCGTTCTTCAAGAACTTTAAGCATTTTTGAACCAACAAGTCCGGTTGCACCTACTACGGCTATTTTCATGTTTATTTATTTTATACAAAAGTTTTTAAATATGCGATTAATTGCTTTACTGTTTCATTGTTGCATTGTTTCATTGTTGTATGGTTTAAATCAATTATCAGCAATCATTTTATTCATAACCAATTCCGGCATACCCAACCCAATGATTTGAATTTGCCGGAGCAGTAACTCCCATTCCAATATCTTTGATTTCTAAACGATTGTGATCTATACTTGTTGCATAATCAATTAATGTTCCATTTAATTTTTCACCTAATTGATTTTGAAGATAAAATGTTGTTAATAATCCAAAAGGAACAGAGTATCTTCCACACCATGTCCACACATATTGTTTATAATCACTTTGTAAAACAGTGTAATTTACAAATTTCATGATTTTTTCGGAAGTTAAATTTCCAGTAAGGCATTTATCAATAATTCTGTTCTCGTGTTTTACTGCTTTATTATAACCTGCTGAGTCTGTTCCAAAAAATGAATAACTCACACCACCCCATCCTTTATCACCGTAATGAACAGCATCTGAACTTATAACAAATGCAATATCTTTTCCCCACTTAAGATTATTTTTCTCGATCAGTTGTTTTATTCTATTTGCAAGTGGCATCGCTATCAAAGTCATGGAATTATACGACATATATGGAATGAGTATTGAAATTATTTCAATATCAGGATTATTGTGTTGAAGGAAAGGTAAAACAGCTTCAACAGAATGTTCAACACTTTGAATTGTATCATGAACAACATAATTCTCATTTTGAATCATTCTCATCAGAGAATCCCTGAAAGGGGAAACTTTAATTTTTCCGTATGGTCCTTGCCAATAATCAAAAGAATCAAAAATGATTTTATTTTCCAAGCCATAATTTTTTGCTTTGTGAGCGACACCAAATATGATAACTGTTTTTGCTTTCACATTATTTAAAACAGCAGGATAAAGATAACCGACATAAGCATAATCATCATGTGGCGAAATACATGTTTTCCATGCTGTATTTGAATCTATATCTGCATTGTTTATAGCATTTTGTAATAATTCGCCCTGAGTATAATTTATTCTATTAATGATTGAATCCATTTGTAAAGAAGTAGTTGCAAAACCAATGCTATCAACCATTTGCCTGATTTTAGAGCTAATGTTATTTGCTTGTTCTTTTTCCCCTTTTGGATTACATGCGAATAATAAACTTATAAGAAAGATTGTAAGTAATTGATAAATAATAGATTTTTTCATTTTTAAAAATATATCTTCAAGATTTATGCAGGTAAAAATATATAAAAAGCTACAGACGAACAGATAAAATATAAAATAATTTGTATTGCAATAGATGTCCAATATTTTGTTTACTGGAATATTATTTTTAATTTTACTCAAAAATATTATTTAAAATGAATATTGATTTCAAAAATAAAACAGTTTTAATTACAGGAGCTTCAAGAGGAATTGGCAGGGCAACAGCCAGAATGTTTGCTGAATCAGGAGCTAAAGTTATCATTCATTATAACAAAAATAAAATGAAAGCTGTTGAGCTTTTAAATGAAATGCCGGGTGAGGGACATTTTGTTGTTCAGGCTGATATTTCAATTCCGGGGGATGTAAAAAAAATGACTGATGAGGTCTTTTCTAAAGTTGGAAGAGTTGATATTTTAGTAAATAATGCCGGGATTTATGAAGAAATTGATATTCTTCTCTTGAATTTTGATGAATGGCAGGATTCCTGGAAAAGAACAGTTAGTACAAACTTAACCGGTCTTGCAAATCTTACTTTTCTGATTTCAAAATCTATGGCAAAAAAGGGTGGAGGTAAGATTATTAATGTAAGTTCACGAGGAGCTTTTCGTGGCGAACCAACCGCTCCTGCTTATGGAGCTGCAAAAGCTGGCTTAAATGCATTCGGACAATCTTTTGCAAAAGCTTTAGCAAAAAATAATATTTTTGTTTATACCGTAGCACCCGGATGGGTTGATACCGATATGACAAAAACTGAAATGCATACTCCCAGAGGTGGTAACATTAAACAACAAAGCCCAATGAACAGAATTGCTAAACCTGAAGAAATTGCTCAAGCAATTTTTTATCTTGCTTCTGATGGAACTGATTTTATGAGCGGCTGCATTTTGGACATTAACGGTGCTTCTTATTTGAGAAGCTAAAGTGATAATTTACCACAAATTACTCAAGATATTAATTAATAATAGAGTTTTTTTTTGTTTGCTGAAATATTGATTCCAATAAAAACACTCAATAATCAACACTCAATAAACAATAAAAAAGTAATAAAAACAGAAAATAAAAATTAAGATGTACTCCACTTGAGTGTTGAATATTGTTTGTTGAGTGTTCCTGTTTTCGTCATTTGGGTCACCCAAACTAATATTTTATATCAAAAGCATCAAGAATTTCTTTTTGTTCAAAAT
>Ga0075123_10000849_pt1 | contig 15656 bp, 14 predicted proteins | sample AntAceMetag02UKX_FD_69808 | JGI IMG/M metagenome (GOLD analysis project Ga0075123, IMG submission 69808) | Saline lake microbial communities from Ace Lake, Antarctica - Antarctic Ace Lake Metagenome 02UKX | ecosystem: Environmental > Aquatic > Non-marine Saline and Alkaline > Saline | place... | reverse complement strand
GTAAGGCAGGCGATTTTTCTAACCATCAACCTGATCTTACCGAATTTATTTTACCTCACGATGCATTGTATGTGCTTTACATCGTGGACAATATTTTTTCAACTCCAACCGACCCGGATCATTGCGACGGTTTTTTTCAGTCGTATAGTTCCGTTCCTGGCAATCTGTGCATTCCAGTGTAATGACCGGGCGAACACCTTTTTTCTTAGCCATTTGTATTCTACCATGGTTGCCACAGAGACTGAGGCAACCATATTTTCCTTCCTAAAAGTTACCTACTCAATAATCTTTGAGATCACACCGGCGCCGACTGTCAAGCCGCCTTCCCGGATTGCAAACTGTGACCCGTTCTCCAACGCCACTGGGGCGATCAATTCCACTTCCATCGTCACCCGGTCTCCAGGAAGCACCATCTCGATACCTTCTGACAGTGTCACCGTCCCCGTCACATCCATCGTCCGGATGTAGAACTGCGGCCGGTATCCCGTAAAGAACGCACTATGCCGCCCACCTTCGTCTCGGGTCAGAATATACACTTCCCCTTCAAACTTCGTGTGCGGTGTGATGCTGCCGGCTTCCGCCACCACCATCCCTCGCGCCACTTCTTCCCGTCCAACACCGCGCAGCAGCAACCCAACGTTGTCGCCCGCCATGCCTTCATCCAGGATCTTGTGGAACATCTCCACACCCGTCACCACCGAGTCCATGCTCTTTTCCTGCAGACCTACGATCTCTACCGGGTCTCCCGTGTGGACCACGCCCCGGTCAATCCGCCCCGTCACCACCGTGCCGCGTCCCTTGATCGAGAACACATCTTCAACTGGCATCATGAACGGCTTGTCGATCTCGCGCTCCGGCATCGGTATATAGGTGTCAACAGCTTCCATCAGCTTGTTGATGCATTCATATTCCGGCGCATTCGGGTCATCCGAGTCACTCTGCAGCGCTTTCAAGGCACTCCCATGGATGATCGGTATCTCATCCCCAAGGAACCCATACCCGTTCAGCATGTCCCGTAGCTCCATCTCTACCAACTCCAGCAGCTCCGGATCATCCATCATGTCGATCTTGTTCAAGAACACCACGATGCTCGGTACTTCCACCTGCCTCGCCAGCAGCACATGCTCCTTCGTCTGCGGCATCGCTCCATCTGGCGCTGCCACCACCAGGATCGCACCATCTATCTGCGCTGCTCCTGTGATCATGTTCTTGATGTAGTCACGGTGCCCAGGCATGTCCACATGCGCATAGTGCCGGTTTTCCGTCTCATATTCCACATGTGAAATGCTGATCGTGATCCCGCGTTCTTTCTCTTCCGGCGCATTGTCGATCGAGTCGAAGGCACGATAATCTGCGAACCCCTTCAATGCCTGTACTTTTGTGATCGCCGCCGTTAACGTGGTCTTCCCATGGTCAATATGCCCCATCGTCCCCACGTTCAGGTGCGGCTTTGAGCGATTAAATTTCTCCTTGGCCATATATTCCTTTCTCCTTAGCTAAATGCCTCTTACATAAATCTCTATAATTTTTTCCGGCAGAAAGCCCTCAATGGGATTTGAACCCATGACCTCATTCTTACCAAGAATGCGCTCTACCGACTGAGCTATGAGGGCAGCCTATCCGACTGGAAGCCAGGGCTGCCAGAAGTGGACGGTGTTGGATTCGAACCAACGAAGACTTGTGCCAACTGATTTACAGTCAGTCCCCTTTGTCCACTTGGGTAACCGTCCTAGATCAAGCGAGTTTGTTACCCACTCGAGATCGGGGTTGTTTCATCAATCAATCCCGATCGCAAACGTGTAAACTGAGCCGATGATGGGAATCGAACCCATAACCTATCACTTACAAGGCGATTGCTCTACCATTGAGCTACATCGGCATCACACTGGCTTCTTAAACCACAAAACGCCTTAAGACTGCACGATTATACCAAAGCCTAAAACTAAACGCAAGGCTAATCAATCGTACTCTATTCACTTTCAATTGGATTTATGAGTCTATCTGATTTGACCGGAAAGGTCAAGCTGGAACGACCAGAAATTTATCTGGGAAATTTTCTAGATTTTGCCTCAACCGCAAGGCAGATAAACCAGGATCACCCGTATAATTTGATGTGAGGATCAGCCTGATGTCAAATTGGTACGCCTTCCTTCAGAACAGTCAACCATCTCAATTCCCAAAGAGTCGCCAGGGAAAAGCCTTCTATTTTCTTCTTTCTACGGTCCTGATCCTGGTCAGCAGCTGGTTTATGTGGTTCGTGCTTGAGACAGGAGAAACGCCCAATCTTACACCAGACATACAAAGCTCAACCTTCATGATCGGTTTCAGCCCTTCAGTGCAGTATTGGGAAGACGAGATCCTTTCCTGGGCAGACACTTATTCATTGGACCCCTATCTTGTAGCCACGGTCATGCAAATCGAATCCTGCGGCAACCCGCAAGCCGTTTCACCGGCTGGGGCACAGGGTTTGTTCCAGGTCATGCCTTATCACTTTAATTCTGGGGAAAACATGCTGGACCCTGAAATAAACGCTCTGCGCGGGTTGACCTACCTCTGTCAGTCTTTTGAAAAAGCGGCGGGTGACCTCAGACTCACCTTCGCAGGATACAACGGCGGTCACGGTCAGATAGAACGTCCTAAAGCAGATTGGCCTGATGAGACTAAACAGTATGTGATTTGGGGCTCAGGAATTTATGAAGATGCGCTTGATGGTAAACAAGATGATCCAACTTTTGGTCTTTGGCTGGACGCTGGTGGATTGCAGCTCTGTCAGGAAGCTGAACGCATTCTGAATTTGCCATAAAAACAAAGCAAATTAATTTACACTTATCGTATTGGTCTGGTTGGAATTTCAGCCTGAGAGATTGGCAGCCAAACGGAAAACACAGTTCCTTCTCCGACCTTCGATTCCACATCAATCCGCCCGCCATGGCTGATGACAATCCAATATGCGATAGGCAACCCCAGTCCAAACCCCACTTCTTTTGCCGAGCGGGTCCGGGACTTATCACCGCGATAGAAACGCTCAAAAATACGGCTTTGTTCATGCGTCGGGATGCCAGGTCCCTCATCACTCACATCAATCTTGACCCAATTCTTTCTTACAGACAGATTGAGCGTAATTTGGCTTTTCTCTGGGGAGAATTTGATGGCGTTGCTGCCGAGATTCAATAGCACCTGTTTTAACCGGTCCCGGTCACCAGTGACGAGCGCTGGCTCAATGTTCTCGATCCGGATTTCATGCTTGCCGCCAGAAAGGATTTTCATTTGTTCAAAGACATCGAATACCAGGTCATCAAGTTCGACCTGTTCAAGCAGCAGGGGCAGCTTTCCGGTCTCCGCTTGAGCCATCATCAGCAGATCGCCCACCAATCGGGTCAATCGGTCGACCTCTGATTCGATTCTGTCGAGTGATTCTTCATCGCTCTCACTCAACATGCGCATCAATCCAATATTCCCCTTGATCACGGTCAGTGGTGTTCGCAGTTCATGGCTGACATCCGTCAGGAAACGCCGCTGGGCATTGAATAGCCTTTCTAAACGCACCAAAGTCTTGTTAAATGTCAGAGTCAACTCCCCAATCTCATCTTTTTGCGACATGTTGACCGGGATCCGTTGAGAAAGGTCCTCCGTGCTTGTAATCTTGCTTGTGATCTTAGCCATCACTTCCAGCGGTTTAAGTGCCTGACCGGTGAACAGCCAGCCAAGAACTCCTGAGATAAAAATTAAAAAAACAGCCGAGACACTAAAAACGATCAAAAGGAGACGTTGGGTATACCGCAGCTCTGTCATTATCATGCCCACCTGCAGCCAACCCGCTTCCTCTCCATCGGCCAGCAAAGGCACCGTCAGGATTCGATATGCAGATTCCTGGATATCCACATTGGAATAGACCGTTTTTTCTTTCACCAGAGCTTCTGCATCCATAGCGCTGGCAAAATCACTTACGTTTTCTGAATATTCTAATATCTGGCCGTCTTCCGACCAGAACTGATAATTGACTGAGTCTGAAATACTCAGTGTTTCAGCGTCAATAGCGATTTTCCCCACTGATTCGCCTCGCATAATACCAATGATTTGATCAGCGCTTCTTTGTAAAATGTCATCAACTTTCTCTGTCATCACCACGCTGACCATCGAATAAATAACAATGCTGAGCAACAGAACAACACCGCTCGTCAAGGCAGAGAAAATTAATGTCAGTCGGAGACGAAGAGTCATCTTCAGAATTACTCTTCAGAATCCCTCATCACGTAACCAACACCGCGGACGGTGAAGATCAAACGGGATTCATCGCCTTCTTCAAGTTTCTGACGGAGATAGCGGATATACACGTCCAGGACATTACTCTCCCCACCGAAATCGTAATCCCAAACCCGATCAAAGATCACTTCCCGGGTCATCACCTGACTCGGGTGGCGCATGAACAACTCAAGCAGGTCATATTCTTTAGCGGTCAGTTCAATCTCTCGTTCCCCTCGCTCAGCTTTTCGGGTACTGCTGTCAAGTACAAGGTCAGCGAATTCAAGGACTTTCACACGGTCAGCGGCTGTCCGCCGTAGTAGCGCGCGAATTCTAGCAAGCAATTCTTCAATTTCAAATGGCTTGACGACATAATCATCCGCCCCAGCATCAAGTCCTTCTACACAATCCTGCGTGGTATCTTTAGCTGTCAGCATTAATATCGGCTGATTGCCCACTTTCTGCAGGCGACGGCTGACTTCCAGACCGTCCATACCTGGCAACATCCAATCCAGGACAACTAGATCCGGATGCTGTTCACGTGCGAGGATCAAACCATCCTTCCCGGTGAGTGCGGTATCAACAATGTATCCCTCATAAGTAAGTACGCGTTTTAATACTCGCAGTATTTCCTCATCATCTTCGATTATCAGAATTCGCTCGTCCATCCCTATTCCTTTCTCAATCAGTCCCTCACTAAAAACTTACCCGTGTCAGTTTTTGTTGTTTCTTTGGTAAAATCTAATTTATAATGACCATTAAATTATTGCCCAAAGGGATGCCCTTTGTCAAACGGATATTTGACCTAATTATAACCGTCCCTGGTTCAATTCTCCTCTCACCATTGATGCTGGTTCTCAGCATTCTGGTAGCGCTCCGGCATGGCTTCCCAATCCTATTCAGACAAGAGCGCCCAGGTTTTCATAATGAAGTGTTCACGATATATAAATTCCGGACCATGCTTGACCTTAAAGACCCGCAGGGTGTTCTGTTGACGGATGCGCAGCGCCTGACAAAATTAGGTCGGTTCTTACGTACCTCCAGCCTGGATGAGCTGCCAGCGTTATTCAATGTCCTCAAGGGTGAGATGAGCCTCGTTGGTCCCCGCCCCTTACTGACCGAATACCTGCCCCTTTACAACGCTGAACAATCACGTCGACATCGCATTTTACCAGGCATCACGGGCTGGGCACAGGTACATGGACGAAATGCACTCAGCTGGCAAGATAAATTCAGGCTTGACGTCTGGTATGTTGACAATTGGTCATTCTGGCTGGACATCAAGATCCTGTTTATGACTGTTATTAAGGTCCTTCGCCATGAAGGGATATCACAACCCGGTCAGGCCACAGCGGAGTTATTTAAAGGTAACAAACCTGAGGCTGAAGATCCTTCCTCAAAATCATCCCAAAGTTAAGGCACAATATTTGTTGCAATCAATCCGGCTTCAAGGTCTGCTGCCATATCATTGAATAAACGCAGCCGACCTTCAGAGACCAATCCTGCATCAGTATTGTACAACGCAATAGGTGCAGGAGCCTGCACACCGCTCGATCCTGCCAGCATCTCTTCCCAAACGCTGGGCAAAGCAGATGCCGGGTCAGGCGAGACAGTTCCCACCCAATTGTCCCTGGGCATATCAGGAGGTGAATCGCTGATCACCTTAACACCCATATCAAATAAATAAGTCAACGATTCCGGAGAGACGAGTGCCGCTTGAAGGTAAAGCACTTCAATGCCGCTGCTGACGAGCGTATCCACCACCGATTGGAATGCATTGATGCCGTTATCAGGAGAAACAGTCTCAGTTTGAGGAAAATCGTTGTATGGCGGGTACTGTGGTTTGCAAAGACCGCAGAAAAATTCAGCCCCAATCACAAAAGCATCAATGTCCTCAGCACTGGCGTCCACCGAGAACAATCCGCCGACCTTATAGTCCGAGGAAATGACAGCCGCCAGATATCCCGCCATGAAGGCTTGCTGCTGTGCTTCAATCGTCGGGTCACCGATGACACTCAAGTTCTCGCCAGGGACAGCGTCTGGGCTACCTATGATAATAAATTTTGTCTCAGGAGATGATAAAACCAAACCACCAAAATTCAATCCTGACCCCACACCCACCACAAATTCCACATTTGGTGCCACCACTTCAGGCGAAATATCCGCATAGACTTCCAGAGTTAGTCCGTGAGTTCCTGCCAGAGACTCTAAGGTAGTTTGAGTTTGAGTTACTGTATTGGGGTTCGCCCCTTCAGCAGATATCAACAGTGCGGTTGGCACGGCTGGTGTAGAAGTGTGCGCCTGAACGGTCGCGGTGGGCGTTGACTCACTCACTGCGGTATCGGTCTCAACGGTTTGCTCCGTGCTGGTCGAAGCACCCGTCGCACAGGAAGTTAATGAAACAAGCAGGAAGATGCTTATGAGCCAACGAATGGGTTTACGGCGATTTCGGTCCTTCATAACAACTATTTTACCTTAGCCTCAGGAAAGAATGGTCCTGGTTGATTCTGGATGTGTTATTATGGCTTTCTTTAGGAATGCGTGTATTATAATTGAAATAGAACAAGTTGACCTGCTTTTTTCTCTATTCAGATACGGAAGAAACGCATGAGCCTGCCCAGCAGTGAACCCTTGCCAGACAATATCAACGACCTGCCGCCTGCGCGCCAGCGCCATATCCGGCGTTTACCGCGCTCCGCCACGCCTGCAGAACGGCAGATCCTGCTTGACTCATTGGTTCAATTAACCGCACCATCACCGGCTTTCTTCTTGTTTGTTCTCATCGGTGCGCTGCTTGCTGGGACCGCATTTTACCTGAACGATCCAGCTGTCCTGATCGCAGCCGTCATCACGCTGCCTCTCCTCCAACCCGTGTTTGGACTGGGACTTGTCCCAGCCACATTGAAGTTTGGTCTCGGATTCAAATCACTGATCAGTTTACTTCTCCCTCTTGTGTTGACATTCGCTTCAGGCAGCCTGGCAGGCTGGCTGCGAAAGTCTGGCTCACTTGACCAATTAGGCGTTCAAAGGTTCGCCTGTCCGTATTGGCTTGACCTTACCCTCGTTCTTGCATGCACGCTCTTGGGCGCGTTGGTCCTGCTCCGTAAGGGACGCATACCCCGCTTGATTGGCATGATGCTTTCATATGAAATCCTCATTCCGCTGGCCACAGCGGGCTTTGGCTTCATCCTTGGTGACCCACAGCTCTGGCCCGGCGCACTCCTGGTCAGTCTGCTTCATCTGAGCGTCGCGGTTTTCTCAGCCATAGTCGCTTTCCTGCTCCTGGGATTCGCACCCAAACGTGCATCCGGCTGGCTGTCGTCATTAGTCCCGCTGGTTTTAATCCTGGTGCTCATCCTGGGAATGTGGAACTTCAACCTTCTGGATCTCCCTTTCACCATGCAGTTGTCTCCGACGCTTGAATCAACAAACCTACCCTCCGAGACCTCCTCACCAAAGGTGAACATCACTGCCACGCCCACTACTGCGGTTGAGACACCCACATTGACCCAAACGCCAAGCAAGTCCCCCACGTTGACCACCACGCCGACTCAAACCGCAACGTTCACTCTGACGCCCACACTTGAGCCAACGACCTATTGGGGCGTTGTTGACTCCCTATCCGGTGCAGTGATTCGGAAGTCACCAGACTTTGATGCTGTGGTTGTCGCTTATGTTTATGATAGCGATCAGGTTGAAATCCTTCGTGATGTCGAGGGTGAGGGTGGTACCCACTGGTATCAGATAATGATTGAATCGGGGGAAACAGGGTGGCTGCTGGGTTCGCTCGTTGATACCCCAACACCTGCCCCCACGCCATAGTCTATTCATCCTGATTTATCAGTGGAAATTCATTCCTGAGTATTCCTCAGTCAAATATTCCCCCAGATACCCCAAAATGCACTTCATCCTAAAAGCTTCTAATTACTCCTCAGAGCCCTAACGCAGGATCATCAGGTTCTGCAGGGGCACGCTGACCGAATCCCCATCCTCTAATTGGACAGCCGCGGACAGCAATTCAAGCCCGCTCTCAAAACGAACGGGTGACTTGGCAAACACTGCAACCGTACCAACTCTGCCAATATATTCACCGGAAAGGATCCGTACATCCTGACCAATGGTGATAACTCCCTGGAATCCTAAACCATCCTCTGGTTCTCCTTCCACTTCTGGAATGATCATCTCCGGTCTTTGACTAGTAAACAGATCAGGTCCAGATGCGTTCACACAGGCTGTCTTCCCTGAACCGGCAGTGAGTATATCCAATGTTCGCTTATCTGCCAGCCCTCGTCCAAAGCCACTCAGGACGATCACCGGTACTGACAGATCCTTCGCCAGCGGAATTAATTCTGGCGCCAGGCGATTCAGGATCATCCCGGCGCATCCTTTTTCCACACACGCTTCTAGCACGGCTGCATGCAGACAAACACCACCCGCCAGCAGTTGACCGTTTTCCACATCTTCAAGGGCGGCTGCCTCCAGCGACCCCTCCTGATAACCAGCCAGCACATTGAGGACCCCTTCTCCGACCTTTCCATTGCCCCACACGCCCTGAACCAGGCTACCTTGCGTCTGGATCACCGCACCAAATTCTGGGATCACTTCTGAGATCCTTCCAAGCATCCCTGCTTTCACCTGAATCAAAGTTTCCCCTGCCGCCAGCGTTGCCCGGCCTTCACGGATATCCACCAGGCGTCCGTCAGCCGGCGCTCGTACCAATCGGGAAATTGTGCCGTCACACTGAGCGACAACATCGCCTTCTTCCAGTTCATCTCCCAATTCTCGTACAATGCACGCCTCTGCTTCCTCAAGCGGAAGGCTCAGCGCGAGAGAAAGATCGATCACGAGCATGCCGCTTGAGATAGCTGCCTCAGCGATCACATCCTCCGGATGGACCTGGTCCCCTTCGGATACCAGAACACACCCAGTGACAGAGAGCCGGCGCGTTCTCTGGATATCCATTACCGAAGCCAACCTCATAACATCAGCAAACATCATCACCTTCTCAACACTCCCAGTCAACCTCCGAGCGCCCAGAGCCAACGCCGAAGTTGTTCCATACGGCTTTCATCCGCATCCGGCAAGCGTAGTGGACGCCCTCGGGCATCAATCACCACACCCAGTAAACCACCGGTAACCTTCAGACTGCCCCCGACTCCCATCCTGTTGAAGCCAATATCCGTCTGCCGAGAAGGTTTCAACTCCAGTACAGCCGATACCCCAGGGGGGATGACCAGTCGGCGGAGAGTCCCCTGTGTGATGTCAACCGAATAAGTCTTCCCATCATCCACAGCAACCTGAACAGTCAGGATGTCCTTCCCTGCTGAAGCCTGGCTGACAGGTGAGATGACCGTCCCTAAATTCACAAATGCGTCTGACGCCAGGACATGCACCGGCAGGACAGGCTGTGCTTCCCCGGCTGCGCCCAAGATGGGCATGAGGTGATTCTGATCCAATACCATGGTTGTGATACCGCAGGGCTGCAGTCCATCAAGAAGGATCATCATCGCCTGACCGGGCGTTGGCGCCTGCGTTAACACCGCCCCGCTGGCAATCACAGGCTCGAAATGCCCAGCCCTGGCAGGGCTGTCGTTGAGTGTAAACCATGGGTAATTGCCCGACAGTTGTTTCGCAGCATGCTGCAAGCGGTAACGGGCGGCAGCTTGTGAGAGTGACAACGCTTTGATAGTCTCCGGCACCACAGCTGGATGCAGCGCCTGCTCGATCACATACTGCCGAACTTCCTGTAATGTTACCGGCGTAACAGCCCATTGCTGGACTGTTTTGCATAATGCGTCTATCTGCTCGGATGCGATATCCATGCAGGCATCCTCTATCACCATCCCTGTCTGGCCATCCAATCCGGCGGAGATGGTTGTGCTTCCACCACCTAAATCCACGGCCAGGATACCCCGACCATTTAACTCTCCCTGGGAGCCTTTAAAAGTGCGGTTGAGATACCTCGTTGACCTGTTGAACATGAATCCATTGCTGCCGGTCAGGTTCTGGGTCAGGTTGGTCAGGTCTACCAAGCCAGGCACCTGATCCTCCCAAATCCTCAAAATCTCCTTTTCAAGCGCATTCTTCGCTGGCACCAGGTCCCACTCACCAATCAGCGGCTGGATGTTGGGGATAATATGAAGCGATAGCACTGGTTCCAGCCGGCGGCGGATATCATTTTCCAGGCTTGGGTTGCCTGCATATATCAGCGTTGGTTTTACTTGTATGGGAAGTAAAGCACCTGCCAGGCGTAAAACCTCTATCCAACGCCGGACAGGGGCTTCCGCACCTGCATCCTCGCCCCCAACAAGGAGAACTACATCTGGACGCAGCCGGATCAATGCATCCACCATACTGGAGCCATCCGCAAGGTCCGCCAATCCAAAACAGCCAACCAACGCCAGCATCATTGAGCCAGCCAGCGCATACCCCGCTCTAAGCGATCCATGTTCACTCAACCCAAGAACAACCGCTCTGATCCGGGGTCCAGCCGATGTGGTCAGCGCGACCTGGTCAATGCCCAGACCGACCGCAGTAGCCGGCATCACCAGACCGCCCTCAGCTTTCATGATCACATGCCCGGATTTTTGCTGCAACACCTGCAAGGCTGCATTCACACCCGTCCCGAGATGAAGCTCTGGTCCCAAACTTGTGGGAGAAATCCCACAATCCAGGAGTCGGTATTTCCCTTCTGAGATCACGAACAAGGATGCGCGCGTATTGATCCGACCAATATCAAGACCCAGAAGAGCGGATAAAATCTCTTGCTGCATCAGCTCCCCCCAAACAAGTGACGGATGAACTCGCCAACAACAAAAATGCGGTCAATCAGCGCCAGCAGGGCAGTTGAGAACACACCCGCGAATACCGTTCCTAGCGTGATCCCAATGAAGACCTGCCCAACCTTACTCAGCAACTGGAACACGCGGGGACGTTTTTCTTCTCCTTTGATTCCATTATGCTTCCATTTCCTTCCAAAATAGAAGAAGCTCAAGGTGCCTATGGTCCCAAGGAGCATGACCACACCATCTGCAATCCGCCGCCATGCCTCTTCAGGGACGGCATACCAAGCATTGGGATCAAACCCATTGATCACATCTTGTGCTTGTGGGATGAGCGTGCCAAAGACCGCACCACCGACAGCCAGCGCGGCTGTCAAACCGATCAGAAATGCCAATGGGACAATACCCAGGTCCGAGAGTCTGGGAATTCGACTGAGGAGAAGCAAGAAGATCAGCAGCAAGGGGATGACCAGCCATAAGCGGTCTATCCATGTTCCAGATGTAATCGGGGTTACGAGATGCGGGAGAATGATGTGGTTGATGATAAGAACAGCCAGGAAACCTGCGGTGAGCCCGATGAACAAATGCCCTGCCAACCGGAAGAGAAAATTATCCCCAATCAGGTAGCTCAGGACCATTAGGGTCAGCAAGAACCCCACCAATCCCCAGATCAATTCATTCAAACTCACGCTGCACCTCTCCGTTCATCGTTTGCAGTGCGGTCAATCGCAAAGATCACACCGATTACCATTAAAGCGATCAACATTAATATACCGGTCTGATATGCCCGCCAATACCGAGCAACAGACGTTCCATCCAAAAGTGCGGCATCCACGCCGGCAGCTTCTGAAACCCCGGAGACCATCCCCGTGACCTGACCGGACTCCCAATAAGGCAGCAGCATCGGTCCGGCTTGCGCTGTGACCAGCAGATTGAGGACAGCATCCGGCATTAATGCGCTGAGTTGTTCAATCCAAACTCGCGCCCCCTCATAACTATCCGAAAGGATCAAAATACCCTCATAACCATCCATCGGAAATTCAAAGTCCATCCCTGCCGGGCTGGCGATGTCTGGGTCTGAACCGGCCTGGATCGCCAAGCTGTATGCACCGTAGACTGCCAACGGAAAATATCCCAGATCCTTGACATCTAGACCCTCCTCGGACTCAAATTGGCTGAACATTTGCTCAGCCAGCAGCGTTCCAGAGATGGATGAAGAGATGGTCGTAAAGGCGGTATCCTTCTGAACCATCTCGCTGAGGACAGACATGACTGCCAATTTGATTTCACTCGAATAACCTGCAGAATAGTCGAACACGACCAGAATAGAAGCATCTTCAGGCAGCGCTTCAACCCAGGTCAGGAGAGCATCATTCTGAGGTTGGAGGAGCCCCTCAGGCAGGTTCGCATTGCTACTAAAAAACAAGGAAAAGACCACACCAGCAATGACCAATCCGCTGACAACCAAACGGAGGACCCAGGTAAAGGAACGCTGGTTTGCCTTGCGGGCAGGCCTGGTAGCGCGTTCATCCACAATGACAGCAGTTAGCTGGTCCGCCTGGGCTTGTTCTTCGTGGCTGACGGATAGCTCCGGCGCTTCATAGCGTAGTTCTTCGGTAAAGACCTCCTGAGTGTCATCTAAATCCGTCTTCCCGGCAATGGGATGAAGCCGTCCCATTCTCCAGACACGACCGCTGTCACCCACAGACTCTTCATCATGAAGCGGTATGGATTTTTCACCGCCATTTTCAAGTTCAACCAGCCACTGCAGAAGGCTGTCCCCCTCGCGATCCCCCAAACGGGAATCCTCCCCACCATCCGCCTCAGGGATAATACCGTGTGCCTTTCGTACTTTGGAGAGCCATGCCGCGCCACCTTCTTCATCAGAGCTGCTTTCAGAAAGATTGCCTGTTTGTAAATTCTCACCGGCAGCGTCATCACGAGCCTGGTCGCGAAGTCTCTGGATCCAGGATTCAAACCCATAGTTTAAGTCTTCACCACCCTTATCTTCCGCCTTATGCTGTGCATGGGTAATATCCTGAGTCACCTCACCCACAGAATCCTTCTCCTGATCCGCCCGTTGGCGGATACGGGTCAACCAATCTGGCGGATTTCTTCCTGCCAAGGCATTATCTGAAACTGGACTTTCCTCTGAAGGGTTTGTAAAATCATCTACCGCTTGATCATCAGCTTCAATATCCGCATCTTGCTTCAGCGCGTTCAGGAGATCCGGGAGGTCATGTTCCTCCTGGGGGAAGAGATCCAGGTCTTCCTGTTCAACGAGCTGTGAGGCGATAGATGGTGAAGGGGCAACATCCAGCAAAGATGCATCACAATCCTGACAGCGTTCAGCCATCAGGGGATTTTCTGCACCACATTCTGGACAAATCAAGATCGGCATCGTCACTCCCCTGAAGGATGATTGGCTGACATCAACGCCCGTAAACCGACGACCAAACCACCCAGAGCCATCCCAAAGAGGATCCCTCGCGCGCCTGCGATCGGCAGCCGGCGCAGGAACACTACCATTGAGTCAACAAACGTCCCCTGTTCCGATTGGATGAAACCCAGATCCAGGATCAATGAAATGATCGCACTGCAAAGGAAAGCAACCGACATCAGGGTCCATCCCCTGCTGCGGATCAACCGGATACTGGTGTAGAGAAGGGTTACTGCCAGGACTGCCAATAGACTTGCCTCAACCGGCACCTGGACGTTCAGGATAAGGTCACGATAGAAAGGATTCTCAGGGGTGAGGATGAACCCAGCAACCAGGGTGAACAATAAAGCCAGGACCAACACCAGGCTCTTGAACGCACCTCTTTGCCAGTGAGTTATCTTCTGAAGATGCGAGTGCAACAGCGCCCCAATCCCAATCAGACCTGCAGCGCCCATCAGCAAGACGCCCCATTCAACAACTCTCGCGAGGATGGGGTTTAAGGCATCCCTGAAGAAATAACCTGCCAGAGTAAGCAGCCCAACAAAGGCAGTGATGACAATCGAAAGTATCTTCTTCACAGAATCCCCCCGAGTTTCAAAGCAGCGCCAGCGATAAGCAGAGCAATCAACAAGACTCGCAGGATATCTTCCACAAACCATCCAGCCTGGTCGGCAGGTGTTGTCCTGATCAAGCCCGGCATAAGGAAGGCTTCTTCACCTAAGAGCAGGTCGCGCACGGATAGGAATAATACAGCTTGCGACTCAAGGGAACCTGCAGCGGCAAACACATCTCCCCCACGATCGGAGGCTGCCGCAGCCCACAAAGCTGCTTCTGGACCGTAATCACCAAACAATGCCACTGAACCGGGTTTCTGCGAAACTAATTCGGGTAGAAATCCTGCTGTAAAAGAAAGTGGGGTCATGCCCGGTAGGGTCACGCGCTGGGTAGAGTCATTGACTCGTTCTGAAAATCCATCCCGATAACTACCGCTGGTGATTTGCCTGGCAAGCGCCAATAGGCTCCCATCGCCAACAAACACGACCTGCCCGCCATCCCCTTCCGATTCCGCATTAACAAGTACTGGCAGTGTGAATAAAGCCTGCAGACCTAACCCGGGATAGGTTTGCGACCAAAACTGGTGCCCGAGTATGATATGCCGCTTCAGACCGCGTTCTATTGCGGTGATCCGCGAGATAACCAGCCGCTTAACAGCTGGTAAATGGCGTACATGATAGACATTCTTCTTTTTAAAGAGAAAACCGGATAGGGCAAGCAGTATTGCTGCGAGAAGGATGATCACCCAGCCAAGCAATGACCAGGTCATGCCAGCTCCTTTTTAAGGCACGGCGGAAACCGCAGTCTGACGGATTTGACCAACGGTAAGCCCGGGCTCAACTCATTTGCTGCACCGTGTTGAAACGTTTGGGCACGCCCCAGCTTCACCGAAGGTATGAATGTCACCATCCGTGACTGCAGGAACCTCGCCCACTTTGACCAGTAAGTGCGCTGCATGATTAAAAGTATAGCATATCCGAGTCAAAATTAACTCCAGAAGTTGCCCGTAAGAAGCGCCCATACCGAACAGGTACCTTTTCAGCGCATAGCCCCACCAGCTTAAAGTATAATATCAACATGAAATCGAATCTGCGCGTCATCGTTGTTTTTGGCACACGCCCCGAAGCCGTCAAACTGGCACCTGTGATCAAAGAGCTGCAGAAATTCCCGGATGAGATTACACCCTTCATCTGTGCCACTGCCCAGCATCGTGAAATGCTGGACCAGGTCCTGGATGCCTTCGAGATTACCCCGGACATCGATTTGAACCTGATGCAGCCCAACCAGAAGCTGGCGCAGCTGACTGCAAGGATTTTCAGTGAACTTGACCCGGTCATGGATAATTTCAAACCGGATTGGCTCCTAATCCAGGGGGATACGACCACCGTCATGGCAGCGGCGATATTAGGTTTCTACAACCGTATCCGAGTCGGTCATGTTGAAGCCGGTCTGCGCACGCACAATAAATGGCAACCTTTCCCTGAAGAGATCAATCGGCGGATCGCCGGGGTGGTTGCTGACCTGCATTTTGCACCTACTGAATACAACCGTCAAAATTTATTGAACGAAGGTGTTCCGGATAAACAGATCAGGATCACCGGTAATCCCGCCATTGATGCCCTGAATCACATCATCCA
>Ga0075123_10000847_pt1 | contig 15675 bp, 8 predicted proteins | sample AntAceMetag02UKX_FD_69808 | JGI IMG/M metagenome (GOLD analysis project Ga0075123, IMG submission 69808) | Saline lake microbial communities from Ace Lake, Antarctica - Antarctic Ace Lake Metagenome 02UKX | ecosystem: Environmental > Aquatic > Non-marine Saline and Alkaline > Saline | place... | reverse complement strand
ACCGAGGCCGAGTGGGAATATGCCTGCCGGGCCGGGACAACAACTCATTACTACACCGGTGACATGCTTCCTAAGCAATTCTACAAAAATGCACGAGAGAACAAAGGGCCCGTGAAGGCGCGCCTGCACGTGGGAGAGACCGCCTTCAACGCATGGGGACTTTACGACATTCACGGCAACGTCGAGGAATGGTGCATGGATTGGTACGGCCCCTACAAAGCCGGCCGACAGGTCGATCCGGTCGGATATGCCGACGGTGAGTTCCGCGTTCTCCGCAGTGGAAGCCATAGCGCATCGATTTACGAACTGCGATCCGCCAATCGGCTCGGCGCCCTGCCCGAGGACAAACACTGGCTAATCGGTTTTCGTGTCGTCCTGGCGCCCGCGCCGCAAACATCACCGCTGCCTGTACCCAAGCCGCCTTTGCATCAGCAGAATGTCGTCCGGCGAGACCCGACCGAGATAAGCAAAGGCCCGGACCCTTCGAAGCCGTATTTCGCGGGACCCAAAAACTTCGTAAAAATCCCCAGAGGTTCGCAGGGCCCCCTGTTTGCATCACACAATCACGACCCGGCTATTGTCGAATGTCCCAACGGCGACCTGCTGGCCTGCTGGTACACGTGCGTTTCCGAAAGAAACCGCGAACTGGGACAGGCCGCGAGCCGACTGAGATGGGGCGCAGACGAATGGGAGCCGGCGTCACTCTTCTGGGACGCTCCCGGCAGAAACGACCACGCTCCCGCGCTCTGGTATGACGGCAAGAACAAGATTTATCATTTCACGGGGATGTCATTCGCTGGCGAGCACCGTTCGATGGTGACGGTGATGCGAACATCCAGTGACAACGGCGCAACCTGGTCGCGAGCACGAATCATAGTGCCCGAGTACCGCCGAAGTCACATGCCCAGCGAGCCGGTATTCAGGCTCCACGACGACACCATAGTGTTTTCCGTCGATGGCCCCAATACGCTCTGGATGAGTCCGGACGAGGCCGTAACGTGGTTCAATCCCGGCGGCGACATTCCCGGGATCCACACGGGCGTCACCCAACTCAGTGACGGACGCATAATCGCATTCAACCGAGGTAAAGAAACCAAGGGCATGATGACACAGAGCATCTCGCACGACCTTGGTAAGACATTCGAATATTCAGCCAGCCCGTTTCCCGGAGTCGAAGGCGGACAGCGACTTGTCCTGCTGCATCTGAAAGAAGGGCCCCTATTCTTCGCTGCCTTTGCCGACAAAGGCACAATAATAACAGACTCAGAAGGCAATGAAAGAGAAGTGCAAGGCCTTTATACGGCCGTGTCACTTGATAACGGCAAAACATGGCCCCACAAACGACTGGTGACCGACGACGGGCCGGGCCGACCGGTCGAGACCACCAACGGCGGGCAGTTTCTCATGAGCGGTACATACGGCGAAAACCGCGGATACCTCTCCGTTTGTCAAAGCCTCGATAACCTGATTCACCTGATCAGCAGCAAGCAGCACTACACGTTCAATCTCAAATGGCTGATGACGCCCGCTCCGCCGCTTAGCTATCCGCCCGTGCGTGTCAAGCCGGTTACTGAAACCTTCACCGGCCCCGACTTCGACGCCGAAGGCTGGAAAGATTACAAAGACTACGAAGGCGGCTTCAACGGTAAAGGCCAATACACGATCAAATCGCCTTCCCGTTCCAACGGCATAAACCGCATCATAGGCGAAGGTTCCTTCGAAGCGAACGTCTCTCTCAAGAATCTCAGCTACCACCCACCCGCTCGCAGGACTACGCCGGGCCCAGCGATTGTCCTGCGGGACGCTCGCGCCAGAAGCTTTTCTCTACGTATAGAGCGCGACCACATATCGATGGAAATAGGCGGGGGTGACCCTGCCAGAAAAGCGGCTCTGCGAAAAGCCGCGGTGAAAAACGTCACTTACGACCAGCCCCCGACTTCCGCTAAGGTCAGGCTTATATACAATGAGCGAACGAGACAGTGCAAAGTATATTACGGACTAAACGGCGCCGAGCCGACAAAAGAGCTGCCCCGGAGCAAGGCCGGCCTTTACTACGGCAAACCCTTGAGCGAAACCACGGGCCTGTTCCTGCTCATCGACCAGGCAAGCGCAGATATCGACCACGTTGAAATAAAACCAATCAATCCCTGAGCAATCGACAAAAGGATGAATTGACAATGACTAAGATGCACAAAATAGCAGCACTTGCATTGTTACTTACGGCATCGGTAATTTGCGCCGCCAGCAACACAGATACTTCACCGGTCAGGGACCATAAGATGTTCCTCGCCGAGCCGGCGACACGCTGGGACTTCGCAATGCCGACCGGCAACGGCCAGGTCGCCGCGATGGTCTTCGGTAATATCGCCAACGAAACCGTTGTCCTCAACCACGACTCGCTCTTTATACGCTCTGTCAAACCCGTATTGCCCGACTTCTCACACCACCTGCCGAAACTTCGCGAAATGATCGCCGAGGGCAAATACGACCAGGCCCAGACATTTTTCGAAAATGAAGTCGACAGGCTCTACGAATACCGAGGCCCCGATCCCTATCATCCAGCCTTCAATATCACCGTCGATATGCCCGACGCAAAAAACCCCATCCGGCAGCATCGCGAAGTAAATTTCGAGACCGGCGAGGTCATAGTCTCGTGGCAACAGGGCGATATCGATTATGAGCGAAGACTATTTGTCTCGCGAAAAGATGATGTGGTCGTAATACGCATTATCGCTTCGAAGCCGGCAGCTATAAACTGTAAAATCGGCCTGCTGCCGACCGGCCTTAAACGCAATGAACTGGGCGAAGGAAAAAACGTCCGCATACCACGCTTTCCCAAAGACGAAGTAAAATCAAAGATTCACCTCGATAAGGTCCCAATCACTTTTAATCTAACCGGCTCAAAAAAGCTCCTGACAATACGCGGAAAATATGACGTCGGCGGCGATTATAAAATGGTCGGAGCCGACGAGTTCGGCGGCTCTGCGCGAGTAATAGTCAAGGGCGGCAGTGCAAAAGAATCAAATCTGCAAGTCGATGTCAAGGCAGCCGATGAGGTTTTGGTGCTGTGTAAGCTGTTCGCCAACGAAGCAAGTGGCCCGGCAATTGCACGCATCAGCGGCGAACTCGTACAACTACCAACCGATTATATTACTCTGCTGGAACGGCACAATGGACTGCACCGAGAACTGTTCCTGCGTGCCGTGCTGAACCTGAACGCAGAGCAGAAGTATCGCTCAATGACAAACGGAGACCTCATCGCCGCCCTCGAACAGGACAAAGGCTCAAACGCCCTGATGGAAAGACTCTTCGACTTCGGACGCTACACACTCATCTGCAGTTCACGCCCCGGCGCAAAAGCCGCAAATCTCAAGGGAATATGGTGCGGCGTCTACGGCCCCGCCTGGTCGGCCAACTATCACAACGATATAAACGTCCAGATGCACTACTTCCAGGCTCTGCCCGGCAACATGGCCGAGGTGACACTGCCCTACTTTGATCTTTACGAAGAATTCCTGGATGACTTCCGCACCAACGCCCGCAACATTTACGGCTGTCGCGGAATCCTGCTGCCCATCAGCGGCCAGACAACCAACGGCCTTGTCTACAAAAACACGACAACAAAGAACGTCTATACAAACTGGACCGGCGGCGCCGCATGGATCGCACAATTGTTTTACGATTACTGGCTCTACACCGCCGACAGAAAATTTCTCAAAGACCGCGCCGTCCCGTTCATGAAAGAATGTGCCTTATTTTATGAAGACTTTCTTTTCGAAGGCGAAGACGGCAGGTACATCTTCAGCCCCTCGTACTCCCCGGAGAACAGCCCCGCCGACACCACCAGCATGTGGCACATAAACGCCACTATGGATATCGCCCTGACCAAAGAACTGCTGACAAATCTCTGCGCAGCATGTGAGGAACTCGGTATTGAAAAAGAGGGCGTCAAACGCTGGCGCAAGATGCTCACAAAACTTCCCCGATACATGTTCAACACCGAAGGCGCCTTAAAAGAATGGGCGCATCCGAATCTCGAAGACAATTATGGCCATCGCCACCTCAGCCACCTTTACCCGGCCTTCCCCGGCTTCGAGGCCGCCTTCGAACGCAACCCAAGGCTCTTCATAGCCTGTCGCCGCGCAATGAGAAGAAAATTCCACGGCGAAGGCCTCGTCTGCTTCACCTGCGCCCTCAACGCCGATGTCCAGGCCCGCCTCGGCGATGGTGAGGCAGCTTTGTATGAACTCGAACTATTAGTCAAATCGCCGTACATGCTTGGCAATCTCGCCACGTTCGTCGGCACAGACTTTCCCGTAATGCAGATGGAAGCCTCCAGCGGCGTAACTGGCGCTATCCTTGAGATGCTGCTATATTCCGAGCCGGGCATGATAAAGCTACTGCCCGCCCTGCCGGTCAAATGGCCCACAGGCTCGATCGAAGGCTTGGTCTGCCGCGGCGGCGTCAAGGCCGACCTCGAATGGGATATGCGAAAAGCCACTATCAAAGCAACACTGCTCTCGCCAAAATCGCAGACAATTACCCTCAAAGCAGCGACGCCAATTGCAACTATAGAGGTCGATGACCCCACAGTGAAAGTCACCACGTCCCCGCATGGTGACAGGTATCGAAAGCTGACTCTCCAAGCGTCAAAGGAAGTTACCCTCACAATGACCGTAAAAGAAGTGCCCGGCGGATTCTGTCAATAACCGTAGATTTGTTTTTCCCTGTATTCTCGCCAGGCCGATTCAAACGCCTTGTCATACTTCGGCACAGCCCTTACATCAACATTCTCACAGCCGAACAAATCGCCGGAATCCGGATCATAGCTCACCCGCAAAATTACATCTCGCAACTTTTCGTTCTCACACCTGAACTTCAGCGCCTTGCCGGTAGCTTTATCAACCACATCCGGATGAATTTCGCTACCGTCGTCGGCAAGCACAAGGTGCGAACCGCGCGACCCGCCGCTCTGATCGAGCAATTCCACAATCGCTTTGAGATACGCAATACTCGCCAACGCCAAATGCTCTGCCCGAACAGCGTTAATAATACCTTTGTGATTTTCCAGGCTAAAGCCACGCTCTCGTATCTTCGCATAAAGCTCAACCGCTTCACCCAGAGCGCTGCGAGCGTCACTCAATTTTCTGATGTGCCCTCCCGACGCGGTCATCCGACTCTGAACATCTTCCAAAACCTCTTTAGGCTTCAGCCCGGCCGAACCGCCGTAACCGCCAAGCCTTCCCGCCAGCGCACTAATCTGTTCTTCAATTTCATCCTGTTGATTTGAATAGTAAGGCAACTCGGCATCATAAAAATTAACAATATACTCAGCCGCTCGCAGCCCCCCGACTTGACCGGTGTTAAGCGCCGAGCCGCCCGGGCGTTTCACACCGTGTGTGCCCGCCATTTCGCCGATTACAAAGGTTTGGCGTATGTTCGATTCCCACCACTTATTGACCGCAAAGCCCCCATTGTTATGCTGAGCGCAGACTGCAATCTCAAGCGGCTCGGCGTGCAAATCAATGCCGTGTTCCTTATAGATCTCAATCGCCGGCTGATTCATGTGCGCCAACCGTTCTATCGGCGCGTCCTGCAAAGCCCCCGCTCGTTCCAGGTACTCCCTCGCCTCCGGCTCCAGATCATCAATGCTGAATTCCTGCATCGAATCCTTGCCGACAGGATTGCGCAGGAAATCCATAAACACCCGACGCCCTTTTTGTGTCTCGTTGAAAACCAGAACATCAACCAGTGACGACTGAAAATTCTCGATTCGCTGCGGATCGAAAGGCCACTGATAGCCCTTGAGAAAAATATCCGTCGCCATCTTGCTCGTTGTAGGAAAAAAGTCCGCCAAAAACTCCCGCTCGTCACCGCCCTGTGCATCGGTGCTGAAAATTCGAGGTATAGCCTGCATATAAGTGCCCGAAACGTTCCAGCGAAACTTTGTGCTCGCCAATCCGAACTGCGATTCGGTAAGATTCTCACCAACAAGCCCGGCCCTAAACGCCAGCCCGTGCATCCCGAACTGACCCCTGGGATATACCGAAGTCTTATAAAGCTCCCCCGGCCCACCTGTCGCCAAAACAAGATTGGCGCAGCAAAAAACATTTATCCCGTAGCTCTCTTCGGTAAGCGCGTTTCTATCTAATGTCACTACGCCGACAATTCGCTTTGTCTCGCCCTGGTCCACGGTAAGCAAATGGGCGACTTCCTGCCGATCAAATATCTCAATGCCATACCGCTGAACCTTCTTTTGCAGGCACTCACTCATGAATTTGCTCGTCTTGGGCCCCGCTGAGGTGGCGCGTTCATACGGATCGTGATCGGTCTTATACCCGATATAGCTGCCCATCGAATTGTGCGGAAACGGCACGCCCGCCTGCACCAAGTGATAAAACTCCCTCAGCGAACCGATGCCTTCGGCAAGCGCCAAATCACCGTGACAGCACCCCGCACCCGTCAGGCTCATGGCAAACTCCTCAGCGCTGTCGGCAACATCGCAGCTTGTCCCCATCTTATAATAAGTCTGCTTATCCGAGCCGCTCATCCTCGACGCACCAAGTCCGAGCCCTCCTGTCACTACCGCAATCCTCTCCTGTGCATCGTCGATACCCGCCTCGTTCATAAACTCATATAGATGAACCGCGCAGTTCATCCCCGCAGCGCCGGCGCCCACTACCACCGTATTGTAGTTGTGGATCGTAACCTTTTGACTGCCTATCTGCTTAACTTCACTCATTAGTCCCTCAACCCAAATTAAAGTTCCTGCCGGTAACATCAGTAATCTGCTCTGCGGAGGCCGTAGAGAAATCAACCTGAGGCCATTTTTCCGCTCGCAGTTTGTCTATCAACTGCTTGATAAGTCTCAGTTCCTCCGCCAAAAGACCATAGTCCTGCTCGTCGATGATTCTCTTCATCGTACCTTTTGCAATCATACTAAACGAGCCACCAAGCACCAGAACACCGGCATCAATATAATCGTGACTATTATCCGCGTTAGTTCCCCCCGTCGGCACCAGACTTATCGTTTTATGAATTGCGGGATCGATCGCCTTGATAAACGCAGGCCCGCCTAACTGTTTTGCAGGAAAAACTTTGCACAGATTCGCTCCCATCGAGAACTGGCGGATAATTTCATTCACACTGCCGCAACCGGGTATTATTGCGACCTTGCCCGTGAATTTGCTAAAGGTCTTCCCTCGGAAATTCGCCGCCGACACAATATAATCGACACCGGCATCGACAACCTCAGCGACCGACGGTAGCGGATCGTCACTGTGGGCTTTGTTGTAGACCTCGAGCATATATAACGGGTCAATCAGACTTGCCGCCCCTATTGCAAAACCGGGTAACTCTCTGCGCAAACGCCTGATCTTTTCCAGGGGCTTCTTTACGCGGCATGTCACCTCCATATTATTAACGCCCGCCTGCGCGACAGCCTGCGCCGTCCTGACAACATCGAGCTTATCCTGATTAAAAACGAGTATAAACCCGTCCCTCAGCAAAGTTCCAACAGTCTCTTTTACGCCCATGATTGCCCCTCAAAGTCTCCTGAAATGAAAACCCCCATCGACATTAATTATCTGTCCCGTCGAAAAATCGAGCCTGCCTTCGGCAATGGCCCCCACCGCTTTTGCAACATCCACCGGCTCGCCCCACCGCCGAATCGGCGTCAGGCCCTTACCTATCAGTTCGTCGTACTTTCCCTTAACAGCCGCCGTCATATCCGTCGCGATAATCCCCGGCCTTATCTCAAAGACCCCTATCCCTTCCTTAGCCAATCTGTCGGCGTAAAGCCTGGTCATCATACTCACCCCCGCCTTGCTGACGCAATACTCACCGCGTCCCGGACTGCTCGTATATGACGAAATCGAACCGATGTTTACAATCCGCATACTTCGGTCATTGTGCTCTTGGCTTTGCTCAATCATCCACTTCGCCACCAACTGGCTGAGAAAATACGCCCCCTTCAGATTCACACCGATAACCCTGTCAAAACTCTCCTCCGTCGCTTCCAGAAGATCAACTCTTTTCGTCGGCGCAATACCGGCGTTATTGACGAGCATATCGCACCGCCCAAAACTATCCTTCGCTGATTCAACAAGCTTGATTCGATCCTCTCGCCTGCTGACATCCGCCCGCAAGGCGTGACATCCCCCGCCAAGATCCGCGATCTCTTTCTGTGCCTCCAGCCCCCTGCTTTCATCTGGCTTGCCTTCGGCCGTGAAATCAAAATGGCTGATTACCAGATCGTATCCTTGCAGAGCCAGTTCTAAGGCAATCGCCTTACCTATCCCCCTGCTCGCCCCCGTCACTATCGCTGCCGGTTTCGCACCCATTCCTAAGCCTCCTTGTCAGCCATGTTGAGAAAAGTTTTGACACATGCTTGTAATCATCTGCATTCTTTCAACCGGCGTATTATACGAAATCGCACCGGTCCCGATAATAACTTTCCGATTCTCGGCGGCAAGCTTCAAGACGTCATTCACCTTCTCCCGCAATTGGTCCTCGTCGCCCTGCTCAATCAAAACGGGACTGACATTGCGCCGCACCAACGCCCCGCTCGCTTCGGCGCACTTGAGAAAAACATCCACATCAGACGAGAAATCCGAAACCACGACATCCGAACCTGCATCAAACAGATACTCGGCGATAGGATCGGTCACCCCTCCCATCACATACTCGATATACTCTGCCCCGCACTTCTTCAATCGCCCCAACAACTTGCTGACATGCGGAAAAATCAAATCTTTAAATATAGTCGGCGAAACCAGAGGAGTGGCCGCGTACGAATCAAAAACGCAAACCTCGACCCCCCTGTCCAGAAAAGCCTTGCCGTAGCAGAAACAGACGTCCCCGCAAAACCTGAACAACTTATCAATTTCTCCCGGCTGATCCACCATGCCCATAATCAGTTTTTCGATGCCGACAAGCTCGGCCGCAATCGAACACGGCGCACTGATCGCCCCCCTCACAAACACCTCATCGCCGAGCTTATCGCCGACAGCCTTCGCCGCTTCTAAAACTAACGGCATCCGCCCCGAAGTTTCCGGTTCGACCGGTTCAAGCGATTCAAGCCTGTCGACATTCGTTAATACCCTCGTGTTGATTGTCGGCACAGCTTCAGGAGCATCGGGAAAATCAACATTACAGCCAAGCGTCTCCGCCTCAATATTATAAATATCGATTCCCACCGTAAGCATGTCCGGGCCGTAAGTTTCATACTCCGCCAACACCGCCTGCTCAATCAGCTTAGCGTCGATGCTTACCTCACTTATTGGTTTGCCCAGCAGCCTCGCCTTGTGCTCATAAACCGCCGGGCAAAACAAAGGCCTGTCCGTTCTCTCGCCCTTTAGCGCCGACCTGAGTCTTTCTTTTGAATTCACCGAATCTTCCGCCCTGAATTTAGACCGATCCAACCGCCGGTCTTAAGTTTGCGTTTCCTTACCTTTCCTGACCTGCTCATAAATCGGCCTGTAAATCTCCTTGTCCCTGACCACACATCCGGTCATCCCCCCGTCTTTCATTATCTGGCTGCACGCGCTGCACCCAATACAAACCTTGTTCGATTCGAGCCTGCCCTTTTGAATAATATCCTTAGCAAAATCCGGATAAGCAACAGCCAGCCGTCCCCCGCCGATGATAGTCGCCAGACCATTAGCCTTACTCGCCGCCGCCACATAAGGCATCAGTGTCCGAAGCCAGGTATAACCCGTCCCGACAATTGCAACGTCACTGAACTGCTTCTGAATTTCGCCCGCTAACTCAATCAACCTGCTCACCCCGACAAGCGGATGCTCCGGCGATTCATAACCTCCTTTGACCGGCTCATCGTAGGGCCTGCCGTAGTGCGGATTAAAATACGGATCCGCAATACTGACATTTATCATCTTCACACCCTTCTCGACAAGCAGCCCAACCAGCTTCTTCGGCTCCGTCAAATCCGGCTTAGTGCAGTCATCCCTGTCCACGCCCCACCCATAAGGATACGCAACCGCATCGTACACTCCTAATCGTGTCACCACCTGTTTGTCTTCTCCCAGTTCGGCGCCAATCTTCGCAACCACATCCAACAAAAACCGCGTCCGATTCTCAAAAGACCCGCCGTATTTACCCTCCCTGTTATAGCAGCCCAACAACTCGCTGATCAGATAGCCATGACACGACTTTATATCTACCGCGTCGAACCCAACCTCAAAAGCCATCCGCGCCGCCTCAACATAAGCATCGACAAGCCTGTCCAAATACTCATCGCTGACAATCGCCCACTCATCGGCATGAGCAAAATTGTCTTTATGCGGGTTGCGTTGAGCAATCATCGCCCTTCGCAACCCCTCGGGCTTGCTATATCGCCCCGAATGAGTCAATTGCAACACAAGAAAAGGCCTATGCCCCGCCCCCATACTCTCGGCGGCAACTTCCCGTATCATCCTGACCATCGCGGCAAAGCTCTCCTTACTATCGGCATTGAGCCATAACTGCCTCGGATTGGCCCTGCCCTCGGCAACAACCGCAGTCGCCTCGACCCAGATAAGCCCCGCCCCGCCTGCCGCAAATCTCCTGTATCGCCTCAGCGTCAACTCTCCGAGGCGACCAAGAGAATCCCCGTCGCAGCCTTCCATAGGATGCACAGCCAACGAATTCGGGACTTCCAGCCCGCCAATACGAACCGGCTCAGCCAGAACCGAAACATCCTCGCTCACATCAATCGGTACATCGAGCTTCTCGGCCAATTGCCTCAAATCGTCAATCGTTTTGAGCCGAACCTGCCCAATTCCTTCACCAACTTGTTTTTTTGCACCTTTCATATTTTCCAACATTGGCTATAATAGTAGCACTTGTGCATTGAACTTACAAACAAAAGCTCTGCGATCAAACACCGCTGGTATATCCAAGACAAGAGCTGTTAACATAGGAGCCGGAAAAGCTGTCAATGACAAACCACGTGAAAAACTCTTCTGACGACGCGCAATTCCTCAAAGGCCCGCAGATTTTCACTGCCTCCGATCCGCAATCAATAACCGAAGAGAACGCCAGACTTGCAGAACTAAGCAGCAAAGGCCCTCTCAAACGCTGGAAAGGATACTTCACCTTAACAGGACCGGGCTGGCTACAAAGCGCCCTTACCCTCGGCGGCGGCAGCGCTATGGCATCCCTCTTTGCAGGAGCCTACCTCCAGTACAAGCTGCTCTGGGTTCAGCCGCTGGCAATGATCGTCGGCGTCCTCATGCTCGCCGTGGTGGCCAGGCAGACCCTGGCAACAGGCGTGCGCCCATTCCACATGATGAAACGCATTCTGCACCCCGCCGTTGCGTGGGCATGGGTATTCGGCGCCCTGGCTGTCACTATAATCTGGCATTTCCCCCAGTACGCCCTCGCCGCCGGCATCACTGAAGACATGATACACGTTTTCACCGGCTGGCGAACCGACTCACAGACTACCGTGCTAATCATCATCGGCCTGATTTTCCTGGCCGTCTCGACCGCAATTACCTGGAGCTACGGAAGCGGCCGCAAGGGCGTCAAATTCTACGAGAAGATGCTGAAATGTTTCGTCTGGCTGATAATCTTCGCCTTCGCAGTAGTGGTCCTCAGCCGCGCTTTCACAGGCCATATCGAATGGGCAAAGGTATTGAAGGGATTCACCCCCCTCGAGTTCGCAACCAATGCGCAACTGAGAACGGACCGCCGAACAGTCTCAGTCGTAATCGGCGCATTCAGCGCAGCGGTCGGCATCAACTCAACCTTTCTCCTGCCCTACACACTGTTGGCTCGAGGCTGGGGCAAACAACATCATGGCCTGTCATCCTTCGATCTGGTAACCGGCACACTCCTGCCATTCTGCATCATCACCTCACTTATAATAATCGCCGCCGGCTGCACAATCTTCGACCCCCAAGCGTTCGCTTCCGGTTCGACAAAGCTCGCTCCCATAACCGCCGCAACCATGTTCGAATCGGCGGGATTGAGCAAATTCCTGGCACGCATCGTATTCGGCCTCGGAATACTCGGCATGACGCTTAGCACTATAACCGTCCACATGCTGACCTGCGGCTTTGCCGTCTGCGAGATGTTCGGCGTCGAGCCCGGTGGTTGGAAATACAAACTCGCATGCCTGATTCCAGCTCCCGCCGTCTCAGGCGTCATCCTCTGGAAATACATGGGCCCTTGGGTCGCCGTACCCGCATCGGCAATCTGCGGACTGCTCCTGCCCTTTGCCTACACCATTTTCTTTATTCTAAACAACAGCAAGAAATATCTCGGCCCCGACAAGCCTTCCGGAACAAAAGCAATCCTCTGGAATCTAATCATGTTAGGCGCAATAACAATATCCATAATCAGCGCAGGCTATTTTATTTACTCCCAGCTATTCAATAAATGACAAAAACAACCACAAAGGAAAAACTACGAAAGGAACGAAAAAATGAAGCATCGACTAATGACCATCGCCCTCACTTGTGTATTGACATTGACCGCCCATTCGGCCACGCCCGATCAAAAGGAGTTCACAAACTCAATCGGAATAAAATTCGTCCGCGTCGATCCCGGCTCATTCACAATGGGCACAGGCAAAACACCCCTGTCCTCACAACTGCTCCCAATCTTCCGGGGCCGGGGACTCTTCGACACCCTCAACGTCGGAGACTACGACGAAAAACCAAACCACAAGGTCACAATAACTAAATCTTTCTACGTAGCCGTCGTCGAAGTCACCAACTACCAGTACGAACTCTTCGACCAGCGCCACAAAGACCTGCGAGGAAAAGAAGGATTTTCCACAGAGGACAACGAAGCGGTTACCTTTGTCAACTGGTACGACGCAAAAGCCTTCTGCCAGTGGCTATCAGACAAAGAAGGTCTGCCCTACCGCCTGCCCACCGAAGCGGAATGGGAATACGCCTGTCGCGCCGGAACAACCACAAACTATCATTACGGCGATCTGCTGCCCGAAGACTTTCCCAACAAAGCCTGGGAACCGCGTGGCAAACCCAAACAAAAAGACCTCACCGTGGGCCAAACACCTCCCAACAAATGGGGCATTTACAACATGCACGGTAACCTCGAAGAATGGTGCGAAGACTGGTACGGCCCATACGGCCGCGGACACCAGATCGACCCGGTAGGCCGCGCCCATGGTGAGTTTAGGGTTACCCGCGGCGGAAGTCACAGCGGCGAAGTCTACTATCTCCGCTCAGGCAACCGACTCGCCGCAATATCCGAAACCAGAAACTGGGTCACCGGCTTTCGTGTAGTAATTGGCGAAATGCCCAAGACTAAACCATTACCCGTGAAACTGCCGAGACACCAGCAGGATGTCGTCCAGCGCGACCGCGCAGTAATATCAAAAGGACCCGACCCCGACAAGCCCTATTTCAAGGGCCCTCGCCGCTATGTAAATATTAAGCCCGGCTCCAACGGCCCGACATTCACATCCCACAACCACGACCCCGCCATAGTCGAATGCCTCAACGGCGACCTGATAACAGCCTGGTACACATGTCACGACGAGCACGGCCGGGAACTCGCCATCGCCGGCAGCAGACTGCGATGGGGACGCGACGAATGGGAAGAGGCGTCGCTGTTCTTCTACACCCCCGACCGCAACAATCATGCGCCTTCCTTATGGTTCGACGACAAAGACACCCTCTACCATTTCACAGGCGTATCAGCCGCCAAGAGCAGAGGCCGATCCGCCATCGCAATGCGAACCAGCAAAGACAGCGGCGCAACATGGTCCGCCCCCAGGCTCATCGTGCCCGAATTCACAAAGGGACATCTACCAAGCGAACCCGTTTTTCGCATGCACAACGGAAACATCACCTTCGCCATCGACGGGCCCGACACGCTCTGGATGAGCCCCGATGAAGGACTCACATGGTACAATCCCGGCGGTGACATCCCCGGCATCCACGCCGGTGTCACCCAGCTTTCCGACGGTACAATCTTCGGCCTCAGCCGCGGCGCTCAAGTAGACGGAAAAATGCCCATCAGCCTCTCTAAAGACGGCGGTAAAACATTCACCTCAATCGCAAGCGAATTCCCAACAGTCGACGGCGGCCAGCGACTGGCGCTGGTCAAACTAAGGGAAGGCCCGCTCTTCTTCGCCTCTTTCACCTACGAAAAAGGCAAAGGAATCATGATCACCGACGCCACCGGCAAGCAGCGCGAAATTCGCGGCCTCTTCGCCGCCGTGTCACTCGACGACGGAAAGACCTGGCCATACAAAAGACTCATAACCGACGACGGCCCCGCACGTACAATCCTCTGCACCGACGGCGCCGCCGTCACCATGAGCGCAAGAAGCTCCGAATACCGGGGCTATCTCTCCGCATGTCAGTCTCTCGACGGTGTGGTACACTTAATCAGCAGCATAAGCCACTACGCATTCAATCTCAAATGGCTCATGTCCAAACCACCGGCGCCCGTCGACGGCCTCAGGAAGGTCAAACCAATAAAGGAAACCTTCACCGGCCCCGACTTCGACAACGAAGGCTGGATCGATTACAAAGGCCCAATCGCCAAATTCAACGGCCGGGGCCAATATACCATCGCATCCGGATCACACTTCAACGGAATCAACCGCAATGTCGCTACAGGTTCCTTCGAAGCGGTGTTCGAACTAAAGAACCTCCACTATAACTACCCCGGACCAAGAATCCCCGAAGGCATCACCTTAGGCTTCCGCGACCCGCAGAGTGCCGGCTCCGGAACAATGTTTGTCAACATAAAGCAAAACCTAATCACACTACTGAGGGATAAATCCCCCGTCCCTCTCGCCGAACCAGCCAAGTCCGCAAAAATAAGATTTACCTACAAGGACCCGACACGCCGATGGCGCGTCTACTACGGCCTCGACGGCGACGATCCCGTCAACGAATTCGAGAGAAGTAAGAAAGGAATTTACTTCAAAGAACCAACCTCCGAGGCAATGGGCGCTTACGTCCTCATAAGCCAGGGCAGCGCCGACCTCGACTATTTCGAAATAAAAACCACGAACTGACAGCGGGTTGCGCTAATGTCACGGGACAAAGCTATTAACAGAAGACGGTTCCTGCAAAACGCCGCCGCGGGCGCTTCGGCGATAGTATTGCCGTATATCGTGCCCGCGTCGGCCCTTGGCAAAAATGGCGCCGTCGCCCCAAGCAATCGAATTACAATGGCCTCGATCGGTACGGGTAACATGGGCGGCGGAAACATGGCCGGCTTTATGGCCGAACCAGATGTTCAGTTTCTCGCCGTCTGCGACATCGACGCTCGGCGCCTGCAAAAAGCAACAAAGAATGCATCCCTGCCGCCCAATGCAGCTTACAATGATTTTCGTGAAATCCTAAGCCGTGACGACGTCGATGCGGTGATCGTCGCAACTCCAGACCATTGGCATGTGCCAATCTCAATCGCCGCCGTCAAAGCCGGCATGGACATCTACTGCGAAAAACCCCTCAGCCTGACCATTGCACAGGGACGCGCCCTCTGCGACGCTGTAAGAATTCACGGCCGGGTATTCCAGACCGGCTCACAGCAGCGATCCGAAGACACATTCCATTTCGCCTCATCTCTCGCAACAAAAGGCTACATAGGCGACCTCAGAATTATCAGGGTAGGCCTGCCCGGTTCGAGAACCATCGGCCCCCAGCCCGCTATGGCTGTTCCCAAAGGTTTCGACTACGACAT
>Ga0075123_10000846_pt1 | contig 15720 bp, 12 predicted proteins | sample AntAceMetag02UKX_FD_69808 | JGI IMG/M metagenome (GOLD analysis project Ga0075123, IMG submission 69808) | Saline lake microbial communities from Ace Lake, Antarctica - Antarctic Ace Lake Metagenome 02UKX | ecosystem: Environmental > Aquatic > Non-marine Saline and Alkaline > Saline | place... | reverse complement strand
GTTGATGAATTGTCTGAATCCAAATAAAAAATAATTTTAAAAAAGAAGTTTTAAAAATGTAATAGTAAAGTGTAGTCCACCTGTAAAGTGAACTACACTTTACTTTATATGCCAGATTTTTAATAGAATTAGAATGAAAAAACAATTATTTGAAATATGTACAATTTTTATTTTTTTCATAACAATAAATTGTTCTCAGGATCGAGCAAAAATGATCATGGTTTGGCATTCCATGCGTCCTCTGGGAACAAAAATTTTACAGCAAAAATTAGATAAATTTTCCCAAAAATATCCTGGCTGGAAATTCAGTCAATTATCTTATGAACCGGAAACAGCGCGTACCAATTTTATCATCTCAGCAATGGGTGGCAGCGGACCGGCATTGTTCTGGGGCGCCAGCGACAATATTGGACCTTTGGTTGAATTAAATGTAATTAAATCCCTTGAATCATTTGTTAATCAAACATTCCTTGATAGCTTTATCACCAAACCAATTCCAGCCAATACCTGGTTTCAGGATCATCTTTATCAAATTGCTGACAGAGTGGGTAATCATTTATGTCTCGTTTACAACAAGGCGATCATTAAAAATCCTCCCAAAACAATCAGCGAATTGAGAAAATTGGGGAAGCAAATTGTTAAAGATCTGGATGGGGATGGTAAACCAGATCGATACGTGTTAGCCTGGAATTACACTGAACCCTATTTTGCTGTCCCGTTTATCGCTGGCTATGGCGGTTCAATTTTAGATAAAGATAACAATCCCACTTTAAATACCGAGGCAACAATTAAAGCGGAACAGCTTATTTACGATCTTGCCAACAAAGACAAAATTATTCCCATTGAATGCGATTACGAAATTTCCAATGCACTTTTTTTAGACGGCTATGCCGCAATGATCATTAACGGACCATGGTCGTGGGGCACATACATTGAAAATGGCATAAACATTGGAATAACGAGAATCCCTATGATTGACGAAACAGGGCTCTGGTCATCACCGATGGTTTCGCCATTAGGCTATTCTGTGAATGTTAATTTAAAAGGAGAAAAATTAGACATTACGATTGAATTATTAAAATATTTAACATCAACTCAAGTTGAACTGGATTTTACACAGGCGATGGCTACAATTCCTTCCCGCAAAGATGCGTTTGAAGATTCACTGGTTACTAAAAATGAAATCATTCAAAATTCTATTTATCAAATGGAAGTTTGTACGTTAATGCCAGTGGTAACAGAATTGCGCTGGATCTGGGATGCGATGCGTCCCAGTTATCAATCAATCTTTACTGGCAGAACCACTCCTGAACAAGCAGCAAAAGACATGCAAAATTTAGCAGAAAAATTAATTAAAGAAAATCGATAATGCGATGGCAATAATTAGCGGAAATATTCATAACAATAGGTTAGCTTATTTATACACCCTCCCTGCTTTTATCGTAATGGGAATGGTAGTGTTGTATCCATTTGTTTATAACATTGTTATCAGCTTCTCTAATATGAACCTGACTCATTTCCAAAATTGGCATATAACAGGGCTGGGGAATTATTTTGCAGTTTTTCGGGAAAGAACATTCTGGTATTTTCTGTTCAAAACAATTCTCTGGACGGTTGTAAATGTATTCTTTCATGTTTCCATTGGCGTATTTCTTGCCCTAATTTTAAATAAAAGTTTGAAGGGAAAATCAATTTTCCGAACCCTGCTCATTTTACCCTGGGCAGTACCTCAATACATTACAGCATTGACATGGCGGGGCATGTTCAATTCTGAATATGGAGCAATAAGTTTAGTTCTGAATAAATTATTTGGAATACAAATTCCCTGGTTGACAACCGAATGGGGCGCTTTTACTGCTTGTGTTATCACAAACGTTTGGTTAGGATTTCCTTTTATGATGGTCATTGCGCTGGGCGGATTACAGAGCATTCCCGACGAACTTTACGAAGCCGCAGAAATAGACGGCGCATCCTGGTTTCATAAATTGAAAAACATTACTATCCCTTTGATAAAACCAGTTTTGATCCCGGCTATCACCCTGGGGATTATTTGGACATTCAATAATTTTAACATTGTTTGGCTTGTCAGTAATGGAGGAGAACCTGCGGATACAACGCACATTCTCGTTTCCTGGGTTTATAAATCAGGATTTCGATATTTCCGAATGGGCTATGCAGCAGCTTTTTCGATGATCATTTTTTCAATTTTATTGATATTTAGCTGGAATTTTATTAAAAAAACAAAAGCAACTGAAGCAGTTTATTAATTGGGTAAGTTGAACAAGATGGTATCTTGTCATAATAATTAAAAAAAGACAAGATAAAAATTTATCCCTTTACTAACAAAAATGACAAGATAACATCTTGTCCTACACCCTAAAAAAATATGCGTAACCCAAGAGACCTGACATTAAAAGGCAAAATCGGAGCCTATACTATTTTAACAGTATTTACTCTGTTCGCCATCTATCCTATTTTGAGAATAGTTACTATTTCGCTGCGTCCTGGGGACCGCCTATTAAGCAAATCTTTAGCATTAATTCCGCCAAATGCTACATTTAATACTTACATTAAACTATTTACAAAAGAGCCATTTCTTCAATGGTCGATGAATAGTATTGTCATTGCTATTTTTGTTATGCTGGTTGGCGTTGGTTTAGCTGCGACCGCAGGTTACGCCTTTTCACGTTATAAATTCAAGGGAAAAAGCGTTGCCATGTTTACCCTGATCACAACGCAGATGTTTCCTTTAACAATGATGCTCATTCCTCTTTTCATCATGCTGATCAAGTTGAAACTTTATGATTCCTATATTGGTTTAGTTATCGCTTATTCGGCAACAGCGTTACCTTTTACTATCTGGCAGATGAAAGGATATTATGATACCATTCCTCACAGCCTTGAAGAAGCGGCTTATATTGATGGTTGTTCACAATTCAGAACTTTCTGGCAGATTATTTTACCATTAGCAGCTCCAGCCCTTGTGATCACTGCCTTATTTTCATTTATGGCAGCCTGGTCCGAATACCTGGTCGCTGCAATTTTAATCCAGGACCAAAATTTATTTACCTTACCTTTAGGGTTAAAAACATTTCAGTCTGCCATGGAAACCTCGTGGGGACTGTATGCAGCCGGCGCGATTATGGTAAGCCTGCCTGTTGTGATATTATTTTTATTTTTAAGTCGCTGGTTAATTTCAGGATTAACACTCGGGAGTGTGAAAGGTTAGTATCTAAATAATAAATAATGAAAATAATGTAATTTGGTAATTAGTTTATAGGTAACTAAGCGATTGATTATAAAAATCTTTTATCTCTATCCTATTACCAATTACCTTATTACCCAATTACCTGACTTGCTAATCACATAATTCTTTATGTAATCTATTCCATTTTTTTAGTTAACGCATGTCCGGGTTAGGAGAACATTTATGAGTAAATTATCAATTGTGGTAGAACTTTGGGAATTTTTAAAAGTAAGAAAAAAATGGTGGTTAGGTCCGATAATATTGTTTTTGATTCTATTGGCATTTTTGATTGTGTTCACCGAAGGATCAGCTTTGGCTCCGTTCATTTATGCAATTTTTTAAATTTAAATAAACTGAAATATATCAAATATGGATAAAAAACAATACTCATTTTATATTCGGAAACTGGCTTCTCTTTTAAGTTTACTGATCATCGTTATTTTGCTAAGCATATTATCGCCATATTTTCTCACTACTGAAAATCTTCTGTCAATAGGATTGCAGATGTCAGTAATAGCGATCATGTCTATCGGACAAATGTGGATCATTATTTCAGGCGGAATTGATCTTTCAGTTGGCTCGGTTCTGGCGATTTCTGGCGTTGTAACAACATTACTGATTTCCAGTGGATTTGATATTTTATCAGCTTCACTGATTGGAATAATGGTCGGCTCACTGTGCGGCTTTATTAATGGTTTTCTAATCGCAGTCGGAAAACTACCGCCTTTCATCGCAACGCTGGGAATGATGGGAATCGCTCGGGGAATGGCGCTTATTATCACAAAAGGTGTTCCTGTTTTTGGTTTACCCGATTCTTTTTCAGTTATCGGAAATGGCAGGATTGCAAACATAATTCCTATTCCAGTACTCATTACTTTATTTTTAGCTTTATTAGGACACATTGTTCTCACACGAACACCATTCGGCAGATACACTTATGCGATCGGCAGTAACTTTGAAGCTGCCAGACTTTCAGGGATTCGAACTACTCGCAACTTGATCTATATTTACTTACTTGGAGGTTTCTTAGCAGGATTTGCTGGAATTGTTTTGGCATCACGGCTCAGCACTGGTCAGCCGACTGCCGGAACAGGTTACGAACTCGATGTTATTGCTGCCTGTGTTATTGGCGGCGCTAGCTTAAGTGGCGGCGCTGGAACTATCTGGGGAGCAATTCTTGGAGCGCTTTTGATTGGAGTACTTCGAAATGGATGTAATTTATTGGATATATCCGCTTTCTGGCAACAGGTGGCAATTGGAGCAATAATTATCATCGCTGTTTTTATAGATCAATATCAGAAAAAAAGATAAAGCTTGAAAAACAGGTTAAGGTTAAGGTAAAAGTTTAGAAATAAATACAATCAAAGTACTTATTTATAAAAGGAACCTTCTATGAACCAGAAAAAGTAATTAGAACTTTGTCTATGCCTTTACCTTTTACCTTTACCTAATCATTTACCAGGAGGAAAAACAATGAACAAACGATTAATTTATCTATTCATAACTATGATTTGCTTCTTCCAATTTGGATGTTCAACTCAATCTAAAAAATTAACAACAAGAATTCTGGTATCACCAAAAGGACTAGTTCATTCTTTTTGGGTAACGGTGAAAGCCGGGGCTGATTCCGCTGGAAAAGAATTTAATGCTGAAATTATCTGGAAGGGTCCTACCCAGGAGACCGATATCGCTGGACAAATTGCTATTGTCGAAGATTACGTTAACAAAGGAATAGACGCCATTGTCATTGCTGCTTGTGATGCACATGGGCTAATTCCTGTACTGAAAAAAGCAAACGAAAAAAATATTCCAATTATCACTATCGATTCAGGGATTGATTCTGATTTTCCGCTCAGCTTTATTGCAACTGATAATATCGTTGCAGCACAGAAAGCAGCTCAGGTTCTGGCAACAATGATTGGCAACAAGGGCAAAGTAGCCTGTATTCCATTTGTTCCCGGAGCAGCAACCTCGGTTTGGCGTGAACAAGGATTCGTGGAAGAAATTAAAAAGTATCCTGATATTAAATTGCTGCCGATCAGATATTCTCAGAGCGACGTTTCAATGGGAATGGCTGTTACTGAAGACCTGCTCACAGCTCACCCTGATATAAAAGGAATTTTTGCAGCAAACGAGGCTGGTACCATCGGTGTGATCCAGGCTTTAAAAACAAAAAACAAAATCGGTAAAGTTAAAGTAATTGGATTTGATGCAGCTCCGAATGAAATTAAGGCATTAAAAGCAAATGAAATTAACGGTTTGATTGTACAGGATCCGTTCAAAATGGGATATGAGGGCGTAAAAGCTGCAGTCAATGCTCTCCAAAATAAACTTATTCAAAAGAGAATCGATACTGGCGTTTATGTTATAACAAGAGACAATTTATATCAGAAGGATATTCAACGTTTGATTCGTAATTGATTTTCTCTTTGTAATAGACATAATATATTCAATGTTATTAAGATAACGACAATTATAAAATATTTTTTTTGCAACGGGAAAGTAATCCCTCAGTTATTGGAATATTTAAGATGTGGTCCACTTAAGAAGGTAGTTTTAAATCACGTCGATAAATTCAATAAAATTATTCGTTAACTCCACTTATTAATATTTTTATAAAGTGGACTACATCTTTGTTTACCACCAATAAGTGAGGGATTACACGGGAAATTAAAATTTTCTTGACAATGATGAAATTTTATATTATATTTAATGTCTTTTTAGCTAAAAGTATCAAATATTGTACTGTATTCTTTTCATTCTTTACATGAGGTTTTAGCGATGAATAAAAAAAAAATAGACTACTTCAAAAAAATTATTTTGAAGAAAAGGAATGAAATTTTACAAGAACTTGGAAATATAAGAGAGAGTTCCAAGAATGAAAATAAAGAAACATCAGGCACAGATTCAACATACTCAATTCACATGGCTGACCATGGCACTGATGAGGAGCAGAGAGAAAAGGCTTACTACCATGCATCAAGAGAGAATAAATATTTGCTTTATTTAGAAGATGCTTTAACTCGGATTGAAGATGGTTCTTATGGTTTTTGTATTAAATGCGGAAAAGAAATCCCTGAAGAAAGATTAAAGGCTGTTCCTCATACCCAGTTATGCGTTCCCTGTAAAATGAAAGAAAAACAGTCATCATAAAAATTATTCTTTAAAATGTTGTGATTAATGGTTGATGAAGCGAGAGCAGTTTTTTCGTACAAAAAAAAAGCAGCCTTAATCCATAATGGGAAGAAAGGAGGTAAAACCCAAAATAAATTAAGACCGCTAATATATTATTCCCAAATCATTTATTGATATAATATTGGGAGACTCTTCAATAATTCAAACGAATCAAGACTTCTCTTTTTTTTCAAATTATTTAAACTTCAAAAGGATTCAAAAGTTCCAAATATTATTTTGTTTTATTATTTTTTTCTCTTTTTAATTTCTTTCTAATTGAAATAGGTACATTAAAAAAGAGATCAAAAACCCAATGCTCTAATAAAGCCCCGCGCTCTCCAAATACAGGAATTATATGAACTATGCTAGTTGCCCAGCGCCCTGCCATTAATCGGGATAAAGCTGGAAATTTTGCAACCATTTGAATGGGGAAGCCTAAATATCCGATATAATGCCAGAATGAGATTAACGCCGCAATCCAATAATTCCTTATATTTCGTTCTTTAATCATTAAATACAAAACATAAGTCCCTCGTACAATTGAACCTGGCGAAATAGGTGTAGCCTGAAAAGCAGCTAAAATAGCGCCGGCATAAAGTAATCCTTCAGACCAGGTTTCACCAAATCGAATCATCGCATAAATAGCCGCGACAACAGAAATCACTTGTGTAACCGGCAAAGTCGCTACATGCACAGCAACACATTTCAGATATTTTTGTATGAACGGATCCTTAATTTTATCACGAATATGATCTGCTTCTTCTTTTGTAAGCATACCTTCTTCATATCCAGCATTAACATTCTCTAATAACCACTGCTCTCTAAATTCAGAATCTTTGTAAAAATGAATTGGATAAGTTACCACATATTTAAATGAGTCCCAGGCATATTTTCCATCAGTAAGAAAACGATGCCATTTAGGCGGGAGCCAGTTCACAAAAAACCGCTGCCACCAAAAAGAAAAAAGTCTGTTTACTAATGTTAACACTCTCTCCCCAGCAACTCTGCCATCGCGGTACCAGTCTATTAATGAATGTGCTTGCTTTGCCCTCAGAGTTCTGCTAAAATAACCTCGTTTGGTAATCAGGCTGTTGATATGTTTTGAATACTCTTTATTCCCCCACAGTCTCCTGATAAATCGACCTAATATCGGAACAATACCAATAATATAAAATAGAATAAATTTTATTGAAGAAAGACGAAATTGTTCACCATGTTTTTCATCAACAAGTCCTTTGCATTTCCAACCCTGAATTATTCCCTGTTTAACTGATTTCCTGAGAGATTTTTTATAAATCAGCTTAAATCCCTGGTGAGTTAAATCTGGCATCGACTCACGATATTGGGGATCTCTCATTTTTAATTCTTCATAAGCTGGTTTTAAATCGCGAAATTTTTCCTCATAATTTACAATAAACTCATCCAACTTTTTAAAATTACCACGATCAAATTGAACAAGATTACCTCGGAATAATCCTTTTATAATCAATTTAAAATCAGCAGGGCTCATTGGTAAAAATGGCAACAGCGCCAGTCCAGCCCGGAAATCAATTGCAGTAACACCTTCATATCCATTATTATTATCAAGTCTTTTAAGCGCATTTGGCTGGCTTTTCATTGTTGACCATTCGTATTGTCTGGCTAATTCAGGCGCACCCATATCGTGAAGCAATTGGACAAGGTCTGCCATAAATTTTTTCTTTGAAAGATATTCCGGCGATTTGACAGAACCATTTTCAGAAAAAGTTTCTATAACTTTTCTCTTTTTACGTTTGAATATTTCATCATCTATTTCAAACTTCCAATTTCTACCCATTACCCATTCGTTAACTTCTCCATAACTATCGAGCGTCTCATCATAAAATGTCGCATAAGTATCAACCACAGCCTGTTCACTGGCAAAATAAATACTGGCTCCCCTGCGAATGAGCTTTTGCCATAAAACACCTACCCTATTAGCGGCGTAAAAAGTCTGGGCGGAAAAAGATCCCTGGTATGCAAGCCAATAGACTAAATTTCTAAAAAATAGTGAAAAACGAGAAGGCGGGATCAATATTTTAATGGCAAAACGTTCTCCAATTTTCAAATCAGAAAACGTAGAAGAAGAATTCACACTTTCAAGTTTTAGAAGCTTTACACGATAAACCTGTCCCGCAAATCCCCCGCCAACAAATTTTTCTATCTCAAAAGTTGCAGTCGCTTTTTCATCAGGACAGACAGCTACAAGATTTAAATTTAATATATCACAAGTGTCATATCGCGATGGCGGATACTTTTTTATTAATTGCGCATCATCCACAATCTGTTGCAATTTAGCACAAACATCTAAAGAATAGGGTGAGTCCGCGCCACCCTGCTGGGTAACTTTTTCAATTACTTCTGTCTTTTTCTGAACTTCTGTAATTTCTGCATTCATTATTAAAACGGTTCCTGTTTTTCTATTGGTGCGTTAAAAGTGATAAATTATTTTGAAGGTTTGAGAATATAACACACATAAGTTATTTTTAAATTAGATAGAATTATTTACTAAATTTCTTTATTTGTTCTTTTCCTATCGTTAAAGCTCTATCTAATGTTGACATTGATTTATCTAAATGTCCGATGAAAATGTTTACTTCTCTCTCTATTAAAGATGAAGCTCTTGAAATGTCTTTTTGTAATCCTTTTAGTTCTGATGCAGCTTTTCCCATTAATTGGAAATGACCGCGAGCGACAACAATACTACCTTTTATACCTTCAAGTGCATCTAAAAATTCAATAAAGCTATTTATGTTTTCTTCCGTTTTTCCCATTAGATCACTAATTATTAGTTTTGATAAGCTATCTTCAAATATTCTCCATAATTCTTCATATTTTTTATTATGTTCAGACGCAAAAATACCATAGCTATTCATAATTGATGCTGTTTTCCTTGCCAACTTCCTAACATGCGAGGCTGTCCCAGAACTTGGACTTTTCCATGCTTTTTCAATTTCTTTAGTTTTAGAACCTAACTCATTTCCCATTTTTTCTGTTTTTTGTGAAAATTCTTTAAGAATATCAGTTAATTCTGCCATTGATTCTTCAATATCTGCAATAAAATCTAAGAATCCATTGACTATAGAAATATCATCCTTTTGAAGCTTTGTCATAAAAACATCGTTCTCTGTTTTTTTAATATTAGACTCGTTGTCGATTTCCATTTTATAACATTCTTGTAATGGAATCCAGTCAGTAATAGGGCTTCCAAAAGATAGTTTTTCCTCTATTAATTTTGTTATGATATCATTAAGTTTTTCTTCTAATTCCTTGACTTTTGAAAAATGAGTAGAATATTCTATTACTCTATATGAGCGCAAGTCAAAAGGCAATTCCTGAATATCTTGAGTTAAAAGAATTACATTTTTCCTTAATGCATGAGCTAAGCCTAATTCATAAAATACATTTGGATTAAGATCTGTTAAATCAGCTATTATTAAATCGCTTGTATTAATAGATTGTACAATATCTTTTAAAATATTCTGTTGATTTACTAGATCATCCGCTCTAAAGACTTGGAAACTATTACCCTTTTCGATTTGTTTTTTAATGAAAACATATAACTCATTAAATTCAACATCAAATGGCATTATAATGAAAACTTTTTTCTTTTGCATATACTATTCAATTCCTTAAATCTGATTAAATTTTATGCCACCTAACAGTTTGTTAAGCCAATAAATATAAAGATAAAAACAACTAAAATCAAGAAAAAACCAATTGCTATAAATAGACCTAAGCGATGTTTTTCATTTCTGAAATTATAATTTTATTCACCAGCAAATACAATACCATAAATTTATTCATTCGTTAGAAAATTCCAATTTAAAACTTATTCTTTTGTTAATAATAATATTAGATGCAATCGCTGCATGTCTTCAACAATTTTCAGATCTCATTGCTCATAATCCTGTAATTTAACGGGCAATTTTTATTGGGCATTTTGAAAAATTTCGCTGCACTAAAAATTGTTTCAATTCAACTAAAAAAGTTGTTGTTTATTTCATAAAAAAAAGTAAATTAAGATAATTCCAGTACGGCAAGCTGCAAACGTGAAATGTGAGACATCAAATGTGAAACGAGAAAAAATGACATTACATTTCACTTTTGACTTTTCATGTTTCACATTATCATAAATAACGTAAACCTAATAAACCACATAATCACTGGCGAGATAAAATGGAATATAATTCAATCATTACCCACAATGATTTTGACGGGATTGTCAGCGCAGCTATTTGTTCCCGCGTATTTAAAATTGATCAAATCAAATTTGCCGGGCCAAATACTATTGCCAGAGCAGAAATCGCAATTACAAAAAACGATATTGTCTGTGATCTCCCTTACCCTCTTGAATGTGGTCTCTGGTTTGATCACCACGAGGGTAATTTACAGGAATTAGAATACCGCAATATTAAACCCGAAACAATCCCCGGCAAATTTGATATTCAACCTTCCTGTGCCAGGGTTATTTATGACTTTTTACGCGATAACCATCAATTCCCTTCCTACTTTGCTGGTCTTGTTGATGAAACAGACATAATTGATTCGTTTGATTATTCATCAATTGAAGATTGGCGGCGTGAAAATTCAGCAAAAATTATTGATGCCACAATTAAATCCCGGATGAATTCATTCAAAGAAAAACTTCAATATTTGAAACAGTTAACATTTTGGCTTCGCGACAATACGATTGACGATGTTGCAAAATATGCTGAAATAAAGGAAAGGTACGATTTTTATCTTTCAGAAGAAAAAGAGATTTTTAAAATTATCGAACGTAATAGCTCATTTTTGCCTCAAGATAAAAATCATGAAATAGTTATTTTGGATTTATCCAACTTCAACCGTCAGCCATTTTTAATTAAAAATTTAAGCTATTTGCTTTTTCCGGATGCGTTTTCTGTGCTGGAAATAAAATCCATTTTCAGAAATCGCACCAAAACGAATGACTTGAGTTTTTCTCTATCTTTGAGCATTAATTTAAATAATAAAAATCATAATAAAAGCGCTGGCGAAATAATGCGCGAGCTTAACATTGGCGATGGTCATTCTGGCGCTGCTGCCGGCACTGTTTATTCTCATTCAAAAAATGAGATGCTTAAACAGAAGCAGAATATTTTGAATCATATTTTAAAAATCTGGCAGAATCAAAAATGAAAATTTTCAAATTCCAATTTCTTATAAGCGTCTATTTCCTTTTTCTCCCTGTCCAAATATTCAGCCAGGTTTCTTTCTCCCGTAACCATCCTGAATTGAAATGGCGAACATTTGAGACAGATCATTTTCAAATAATTTATCACCAGGGAGTTGAGACAATAGCAAATGAAGTTGCCAAAATTGCAGAACAAGTATATTCTCCAATTACAAAACATCTCGGCGTAGAACCTCCTAATAAAACTCCCATCGTTGTTACTGATTATCTGGATTATTCAAATGGTCTGGCAACTCCCCTGGGACATTATATTTTTCTCTGGACTCAAAGTTACACTAAATACACCACAGGCAGAACCAAATGGCTGCAGGGATTGGTTGCTCATGAATTTACACACATTGTAAATTTTTGGGCATTTCGATCTTTTCCAGGCTTCTGGCGTGAATTGTTTGCCCTGGGATTTGTTCCGACCTGGTTTTTAGAAGGACTTGCGGAATATGAGGCAGAGCCCTGGTGTGCAAATCGGGATATGTTGCTGCGAGTCGTTTCCTATAATAAAAAAATGCTGCCCTATAAAAAAATGACCGGTTTTATTGGTGCTGATCAAATTGATGCGCGGCTGGTTTATGAACAAGGAAACTCAATCATCCGTTACATTTGTTCGCGATTCGGACATGACAAAATTGCGCTTATTATTAAAGAATTTAGATCAGCTCCATTTAGTTTTAACCTGGCTTTGAAACGAGCAATTGGTCTCTCCGAAAAGCAGCTTTTTAAAGAATGGAAAAAGGAAGTTCAAACACATTATTTTCAAACGCGTGAAAAACATCTGCCAATCTCTCACATCAATAAAATATTAAAAACTAAATTACAGGGCAGCTATGGAGCTCGCTGGACGCCTGATGGGAAAAAAATTGCCATTGTGGGAATTAAAAAATATGATGAACATGTAAGCGAACTTTTTTTTCTGAATACCGTTTCCGGCAAAATAAAAAAAGTTGCCAGTCCCTACATTAATTCATTTTTTTCATGGTCTGCTGATGGGAAATATTTAACGTATTCCCAAAAACATATTACAAAAAACGGCTCTGAAATTAATGATCTGTTTTTAATAAATTCAGAGAATTATCACATAAAAAGGCTTACGACAAATGAACGAGCCACGGATCCGCACTTTTCACCGGATGGAAATAAAATTATTTATTGCATTCATCAAATAACACGATCTAATTTAGTGATCCTGAATTTGAAAACAAATGAGAAACAAATTATTACAAATTTCCCTGACTGGACAGAAGTGTTTACACCGCAGTGGTCGCCTGATGGACAACAAATAGCCTTTTCTATTTTTGATAATGAAGGGCGCCGGGATATTTGTCTTATCAATAAAGACGGCTCCGGATTTACAAAATTGACAAATCACCCGGATGATGATCGCTATCCAGCTTGGTCGCCTGATGGAAAAATGATTGCCTTTATTTCATATCGCACTGGAATTCCCAACCTATTTTTAAAAAATTTAACCACTGGAGAAATTCACCAGTTAACTGATACACCCGGCGGTATTTTCAATCCTACCTGGCTTCCTGACGGAAAAAATATCGCTGTAATTGCTTTTGAAGAAAGGGGAAAAACTGATATTGTCATTTTGCCGGCTGATAAATTTATTGACTCTTTTTTAGCAGAAAAAAAATATGTGGGACTGAAATTCCATTCAAAACAGCCAGCAGTTACTTTAAAAACTGCTCCTTCTTTTTCTCAAAATCAATTTAGTTTAAATTCCAAACCATACCGATCATTCAAACAAATTCGTTCGCAAATTCTACTCCCTTATGCTGATCAAAGTGAAAAAGGCTGGCAATTGGGGATATTAAATCTTTTTGTTGACCCACTGGAAAAACATTCATTAATGACAACCCTGACTTATGGCAGCAGGCTTCATTTTTCATTAGATTATGCGAACAAGCAGATAAATCCAACTGTTGAATTAACACTGAATAAGACAACGATAGATCACGGCGATTTTCTTTTCATCAAAGAAGAAGACATAACGTTGCCGTTGTATGAAAATTATTACTCAGGCTCCCTGGGTTTTTACTGGCTAATAAACTACGGCAGATCCCAACTTTCGAATCATTATTTATGGCTGCGTCAGACAGTTACTTATCGCAATTCTATTAATCATTCAGATTACGAAAAGTTGAATATTGTAAATTGGGCAAGACCGTTTCAAGGATGGATGAACTATTTAACACTCGGTTATTCATGGCAAACCTATCTCCCTGATGTAAGTTATGATATTCATCCCAAATCAGGACATGTTTTTAGTGTTTACGGTTATTATGCAAATTCGCGGTTAAAAAGTGATTTAAAATTTTCTCAACTGAATTTTTTAGGAATTTTGCGACGTGAGCTACCCTTATTGAAACATGTGATAGCAATCCGAGCAGGTGGAAGTTTTCGCGATGGAGAACAGCCTTTGCAGAGCCGAATGGCAATTGGCAGTCAAACGTTCCGTGGACTCTCTTATTCTAAGGAAGGCGATCAACAAATATTTGCTAACCTGGAATACCGTTTTCCTTTTATCAGAGATTTGGGATTTAAATTATGGATTTTGTATTTCGAGCAGTTTTGCGGGGCTTTATTTCTTGATTCGGGTAAAGCCTGGGGGGCAAACTTCCAAACTTTTTATAATGGACAGAAAAAAAAAATTTCATCTGCTAATTGGGTTCAAACCGCAGGTTTTGAATTGCGACATCGGTTATATTTATTGGGAAAGATACCAGTTGTTTTAAGCGGTGGCTATGGATTCAATATTGCCGACACCAAAGAAGCTAATTTTTATTTTCGGATTGGTCCAGTTTTTTAAATTAAGGTGTAGATCAAGATGGCATCTTGACCTGCTTAAATATTATGATACAACTCATCCCTGAAAATTATAGTGACAGTGTACGTTATTTCAACGATTTTTTTTATTTAAAAATAGCTCGACCAGACCTGTTATCTCTGAAAAAAATCCTGGAAAAATTCGCAACAATTCCGTATGAAAATATCAGCAAAATAATCAAGCTTAGCCGCAACTGGGATAACCAAAGAAAAATAAGACTTCCTGATGTGGTAATAGACGAACATACCAAATTTCAACTCGGCGGTACATGTTTTTCACTTACTTTTTTTTTGGAAACGATTTTACTCCATCACGGCTACCAGTGCTACCCGGTAATGGCTGATATGAAGGCGGGGAAAAACATTCATTGTGCAATTATTACTATTCTCGATCAAAAAAAATATTTGGTCGATCCTGGTTACTTGCTGAACGAACCAATGGAGATGAATTCTCAAAAACCGAGGGTCTATCGCACATCAAGCATTGGTGTGGAATTGCAATTTAATGAAGTAACACAAGAATACGAACTATTTACTTTTAACAAAAATAAAATGAAATGGCGCTATAATTTCAGAGATGTTCCCTGTCCAAAAGAAGAATTTTTGCAACACTGGCAGGCTTCTTTCACGCGATCATCAATGCACGGTATTTGCCTAACTAAAATTCAAAAAGATGGTCTAATTTACATTCATAAAAATTTTATGCGGGAAACGACTTTTTCATCAAAGAAGAATTACAATATTCGAAATAAATATCATAAAACAATTAATGAAATATTTGGAATTAAAATAAATTTAATCGAGCAGGCGCAGGATGCATTGGATATTAATTTGGAAATGGAAAAGAAGCTGGGGATCTTTGTACCAGGGGGAAAGAAAAATCAATAATAAAATTCTGAAAAACGAGCACTAAACATCAAATAAATGTATCCACTCATAAAAGCATGGTGAAAGATGCGACGCACTTACGCTTATAATAGTTTAACTAATTTTAAAATTGAGAATTAAGCGCCATGTCTAAAGTGCGTCGCATCTCATTTACCCGAACTTTTTGAATGGATACAAATAAATCACAAATTCTAAAATCCAAATTACAAACAAATCTAAAATGCGCCCAGTTGCATCCGCCTATATTTGTGCCATATGGCAACCAAGAGTAATTATCTCTTAAAGACACAAGATTTGATAATTAAAAAAGAGATCGTTACCTTTCAGTAACCCGTAGGGTTACTGAACTTAC
>Ga0075123_10000843_pt1 | contig 15760 bp, 10 predicted proteins | sample AntAceMetag02UKX_FD_69808 | JGI IMG/M metagenome (GOLD analysis project Ga0075123, IMG submission 69808) | Saline lake microbial communities from Ace Lake, Antarctica - Antarctic Ace Lake Metagenome 02UKX | ecosystem: Environmental > Aquatic > Non-marine Saline and Alkaline > Saline | place... | reverse complement strand
TGCGGCAATGGCGTATGAGCTTTTGTTATGGGCTACCCTTTATTATCCAACTCTTGACTCAGAGTATTGACCCTTTATTTCTCTATGATAAAAAGAACCCTTTGAATCGGCATTTTCAAATTCATACCATAATGATTCTGAAAAATCAAAATATTTCCAAACTGCTCCACTATTATATTCAATTTCTAATGTTTGATTATCTAAATCATAACCAATACTTCTAATCATTTTTGATTCTACACTTTGTCTATCCATAATATGATTCCTTTCATTTAATTTTTTGTTCTCTTATTTTAGTTACAACTGTTTTGTAATTATCTGGTTTTTCTTTGAATTCATTATTCCAACATTCAACAAGTTTTGGGTCTTCACTTGTTGGTCTTGGATTGTTTAACGGAATTCTAACTCTTGATGGAATTTTAATTGATTCACCAACAATAACGGCTTCACCTATTCTTAGAGAGGGCAACAAATCAATTAAACTATTTAAGTTATCTGATGCGGAAGACTTAACAATACTTTGGTCACCTGAATTAGTTAATCTTAAAGCTATTAATGTTCCAACTTGGGCTAGTATTGTCTCAGATATTTCAGATGGTCTTTGAGAAATGACCATTGCACCAACACCAAATTTTCTACCTTCTTTAAAAATCCTTTCGACAGCTTTTTTGGAGTAACTATTATTCTCACTTTTATTCAAATATGTATGTGCTTCTTCATAAGCAATTAGTAAAGGTCTGTTTTTACCTGTATAATTTTCAAATCTCCCCCAAAACATACCATCATAAACAAATCGTGTAATTAGACCAATTGTAATATCTAAAACTTCAAAAGGAACACCACTCAAATCAAGTATAGTAAGTTTTTCTTTACTTCCAATCCATTCATTTAGCAAATTGTGTAAATCTTTTGTAGAGTTTTCATCTTTAAAAGCACCTGGGTTAAATAAAAAATCGAAACGGCTATCTTTTATTCTTGATAAAATCTTTTTTTCGAAAGAATAAAAGCCTTTATGTTGAGAAACATGTGGTGGGTTTGCATTTGGTGTTGACAAATGAGATTTAAATTTTGCTCCTATTAGTTTTTTAAAATCTCCTTTGTTTTCTTGATATTCTATATTAATTCTTTTTTGGTCATCTTTTTTTGTAGATTCAAAACTAGCGTTTAGCCACCAATTCATTTCATACCAAACTTTTCTGATATTAAATGGAATTGGCGAATCTGCTGTTACTAGGTTTTTATCAACATTTCCTGATTTTAGTTTATCATGATTTGCCTTTTTAAAATCAACTATCATTTCACGAAAATTTCTATATTCCTGCCTTGCATCATCCTTTGGTGTTGCACCAACAAGAAAATATGCTAATTCATCAAAATTCATTAACCAAAATGGAATATGTAAAGGACTATTGTTGTCATTAATCTTAAAAACTTTTGCATCAGGAAATGCGGAGGCATACTCACCGTGTGGGTCAACCAAAATAACTCTTGAACCTTTATACTCGTTTAATATTGCTTTTAAGATACTTACTGTTGTATTAGATTTGCCGCTGCCTGTTGAGCCGACAATTGCACTATGTCTTAAAATAAGTTTGTGAATATCAACATATACAGAAAGATTTTCTGATGATGAATGCTTACCAATTTCGATAGAACTTTCATCTTTTTTACCATAAATTTCAAAAAGGTCTTTTTCTATTACTAAATGAACTTCATCATTAATTGTCGGATATGTTCCAATTCCTTTTTCAAAATCATTATTTCCAATTTTCTCACCAACAAGTTGCACAGTTAAAAATCTTGAACCAATTAGCTGTTTAATATTACTTTCATCGGCATTACTTGGTGTATTGCTAACTGACGATACAATTCCATAAATTGAAATATTTCCAATAGGGATTTTAACAAAAGTTCCTATTTGACCAATTTTATATAATCTTCCATTAATGATTGGTGCTGACGAAGGAATTTTATCGGAAATCTCAACTTCAATTGTGCTTGAATCAACTCTGATTATTTTTCCTAAATATGTTATATCAGTTTTCATCTGCAACCTTTTCTATTGATTCTTTTTTCCCTGAATTGAAAATAATAAACTCAACTAATTTATTGAAATCTCCAATTATTAATTCGTTTATGCTTTCATTCCAAAAATAATTCGATTGTTCATTTGATTTTAATTCATCTTTATTGAATTCCCATTCTCCAATTTCACCATTCATAATGCATTTTTTAGGTCCAAATGCAGTAATGTTTAGATATGATGATGATAGCTTATATAAATCAGTAATTGTATCGTCAGAAAATGCAAAAACAAGAATAAAAAGCCTATTATTATTTCGCAGACTATTAAATATTATTTCGTTAATATGTTGGTCTGAAAAAGAATATCCCGAAATAACAAATAACAATTCTCCTTTTGATAAAAAACTCTTCATTCTGTCAAAATAGGAAATGAAAGGTTGTTTCCTTGATGAATCATATTTCTCCTTTGACGGATAAATAACTATTTCATTACCGTCTGATTCAATATTGTCAATTCTTCCTAAACGCACAATTCTAGCAGAACCATTTAACTCTTTTTTCCAAAACCAACCTAATGAACCGTGAATTTTCCAAAGTCTAATCCAAGATTTTGTTATGTCATTATTCTCAACAAATGTTTCAACATTTTCTGGTAAAAAGAATGGTTCATACGAACCTACAAATCCATCGAAATATGGTATTTGAATTTCTTCAAGAGATTTTTCAAATATTAAGTCATAGTTTGAAGTAAATATTTCTTTTGAATAATCTCTATTCTGTAAATTCAACCAAGCCATTAGTTTCTTGGTGTTTTTTATATCTGCTTCTTTCTCTTTTTCTGATAAGATTTTGTATATATTTTTACAAATTTCTATATCTAATTTTTTAGCACTTTCTCCGTCAATTTCTAAATATTCCTTGTCTTTTTTTTCTCCTGTTATTTCTCTAATTCTTCTTATATGATTAAGTATATCTTCAATATTAATATCATCTTTATCCAAAGTTGATTTCAAATCTTCTTTCACTTTTATAAAATGCCCTTTTTCTCCATTCTCCAAAGCATCTTCAACTTTTGTTGTTAATTGAGCAATATTTGGAATTCCTAATGCTGTAGATGTTCCTGCACCAAAAAAGAACCCGATATTTTTCGAATAGGATAACTGATTCTGTAGTTCCCTTATTTCTTTAATAATACTTATTTTATTCATTGTAGTATCCTTTTTCTTTGGGTTGCCCATAACACTAGTATAAAACGCAATTACGTTTATTTCCATTATATAAGTCTTATAGTAAAACAACTCTAAAAAGAAAATTATCAATGCTTTATATAATGTTTCAACAAATGTAATAATTTATATTTAATTGAAAGACATTTTTAATTTATTTTAAATTGGAAAATAATATTTGTAAAGCTTAAAAAGGCTATTGAGCATGGCACTCGTTACAAACTAGCGCCAGCAGGGAGAAATAACTTAAATAACAAAGAAATAATATTTTCGTTTGACTTCTTCCTTGTCAATTTATTTTAGATCGATTTCTTTAAACCTTCTTATTTTATCAGCTCGCTTTTGGTGTACCCAATCTGGCCATGAAGTTGAATTCTCTGCATCATAAAACCGCAATTTTTGGTTTTCATCTTCGATCAATAAGTCTTGAGCATGACATCCCAATATTTTTGCAGCAGTTTCAATCCCCGAATTGGTAGCTCCACCTACACCATGGAATAGTGTGCTTGCTCCTGATAAGAAAAGATTTTCAATTTCTGTTTTAGTTTTAAAAGCGAAAGGCCCGACACTCTTCAAGGTTTTTTCTGTTCCATATACATTGCCACGTGTTGAGTTTATATAATAATTATTGGTCATTGGAGTACCTAATTCGGCTTGGATGACGTGTTTTCTGGCATCAGGAATAAGCCTTTCTACTGTATTCAACATCTTGTATATAAGCTTCTTTTTAAAGGCCTCGTATTCTTCGGTATGATAATCTTTGCCTTTTTCAAATTGTTCAAATACCGAATAGTTTAATAAGGTAACTATCTCAAAATTATGATAACGCCCATTAAAACTTGCGGGATCTTTAAGTGATGTACAACTAAGAAAAACACAGTTAAATTCGTCTCCGTTTAGGATATTATTTTTGCTTAGATTATTATCATATACAGCATCCAAATCAGGTTCGCTAATTTTCCAGATATTACCGGAATCAATTCCATATTTTGTAACATCGATATCTAGTGTTAAGAACATGATAAGAGAAGTCAGCGAATATTTTGTGTTGTCTAATCTTTTCTTAAGCTTTTTACTGATGTGATTTTCTCCGATAAGATCCAAGAAGGTGATATTTGGATCCGCATTGGAAATTACACGATCGGCTTTGATTACTTCTCCATTTTCTAATTTGACACCTATGGCCTTCCTTTGTTCTACTAAAATTCTGATGACTTTTGATTTGGTTCTAATTTCGCATCCAAGTGATTTGATTCTTTTCGTGAATGCTTTTACATATCCACCGCCACCGCCCATTGGGTAGAATCCGCCTTCAAAATAATGCGCCATCAACACAGAATGGACCAGAAAGCTGGCTTTATATGGCGGTAATCCGTAATCCCCACATTGAACATTGAGAATTGTTTTGAGCAGTGGGTCTTTAATATGCCAATCAATAACCCGTTTGAGTGTGAAAAACGCATACTTACCAACATACTTAGCTTTAAATGGAATTGTAAGGTAATCCCAAAATCCATGCATTTTTGGAACTATCATCATTTGAGTATGAATGGTTTTTATTAGATCAACATATTTAATGATGGCCTTTTTCTCTTCCGGAAAGCGTTTGCACAATTCGGTTTTCAAATTTTCAATTCCCGAAGGCATTGAAAATTTCTCATCTCCAATATGACAATGCTCGTATCCTTTTTTATTCATTTCAAAAAAGACTATGTCATTTGCAATACCCAAACCGCACAGTAATTCATTGTTGCTTTCACCTTCACCAATTAAGCCGACATAATGAACACCTGGGCTAAAACGCTGACCGTTTAATGTAAAGCTATGACACCAACCTCCTGGAACATCATGTTGCTCCAACAGTAAAACTTTTTGACCGGCTCTGGCTAGGCATAAAGCGCATGATAAACCACCTGCACCTGAACCTACTATTATGGAATCGTATTTTTTATCCAAAGTTTTCATTTTTCTAATTGTATATAACACTAGTATAAAACGCAATTACGTTTATTTCCATTATAAAAGTCTTATAGCAAAATAGCTTTAAAAACAAAAAATCAATGTTTTTATTATGTTTTAACAAAAATATTAATTTATATTTAATTGCAAGATATTTTTTAATTTATTTTTAATTGGAAATTAATATTTGTAAAGCTTAAAAAGACTATTGTGCATAGCATTCGTTATAAACGAGCGCCAGTTGGGGATTGCAAGAGTTTTTGCGACAGTTAATAGGGGAACACCTTATATTATTACTGCAAGGTATGGTATGTGAAAAAAAGTTGTATTTTTATTTGGTTAAGTCATAGAATGCGGCAGCAAGGCGGTAGCGGGCTTCTTATTTGAGATCGTAATAAACACTGTCGAATCTAAATAATTAAGGCTCATCCTGTATAAATTCAAAAATACTGTTCTCAGCAAATATTATTACTTGAAAATTATTCCACAATAATTTTTTGGGTTACGATCTTCTTGTCAGAAAAAAGTTGAATAATATAAATGGCTGGTTTTAGGTCTATCTCCAGGCTATTACCATTGAAAATGTTATGCGTATAAACAACCCTACCTGTCATATCAATAATAGCAATGCTTTTCAAGCTAAGGTTTTGATTGAATTGAATTTTGCCGTTTTCAACAGGATTTACAATTGAAAAAGATTCATAATCTAAATCTTCAATTCCAGAGTTGTTATTAATACAACTATCAGAAATTGAGTTTTGATTTTCAATTATTCCTTTTGGAGTTAAGTCTTTTCCTAAAAAACCCGGGAAATCCATCGGATATTTTTCAGCTCTGAAAAGTGAATTGTCATCAGAAATACTGTCAAATTGATTAAAAAGTGAAAAGCCCGAAGGATTTTTATATGTCCACAAAAGATTCTCGGTTTTTGTTATTTCCGATACTTGCCCTAATGTAGATTCACAAATGTAGAAGTTACCATTAGGTAAAGATTGTACTCCTGATTTGCTTCTTTGATGTACTATATTTCCTAAAATTGAACCATTCCATGACCACTCAAAATCAACCGGAGCGAATTTGTTGTTTATTTTCGAATATACTCCATTATTAACTACCGGAGTTATCAAGTGAACAGAACTATGTGTCATTGTACCTCCTGCATCATTATTAAAAACGGAAATCTTGCCGGCATCTGCATAGTTTAGTTCAACCCATTTTGGGTCATGTTGCAGGAACAACTTTTGATCCGCAGCACCACCTTGTCTGTAAACTTGTGGATTACCCCATCGCCATAAAATATCACCTCCCTGGTTTGAATTTCCGCCAGAGTGCCCTGCAGCTTGAAGAGTGTTAGTACTATGGTCAATAATATATATCTCACCCATATTTCTTGTTGAAATTATAATTTGGTTGAGAGTAGCGTTGTAGTCAATCGCATTAGCATGGGTGTAATCATTATTATTCCCATTTTTAAAGTTAAGGTCAATTAGCTCAGGATGATTTGCTACTATTCCAAAATTTGGCTTTGTACTATCAAAATCCTGGATTAAATGGTCGAAGAATTTCCATTCCCACACAACACTTGCATTATTTGTTCCTATGGGTTGAAGTTCAACAATTTTATCTAATTTGAAATTTGGTAAGACCTTGTTAGAGTCTCTGCCTTCCGCTATAATTGCTTTTTTTGAATATCTATCACCTAAAAGACAAAGGATATTGCCGTTTGGAAGTGGTTCAATGTCATGATGTTGCCTTAATCCATTTTTAGTCATTGCATATGACCATATAATATTGTTATTCCAATCGCGAATTTCAAGCGAATCCTTACCGGCACGCAACAAATTTCCATTTGTCAGAAGATAACATGTGACTCCCGGTAGTTCAGAAAAAGTCCATTCATTTATTTTTTCTCCGCAATTGTTAATCAAATAAACACTTGTATTATATTCAGGAGAGAAAAGAGTGTAGCCATCCGAAACATCATCAGTATGATAGAGAAGGCCTACAGTCGGAACTTGAGAATATGCCGATAATCCTATTATCAGATACAATGGCACAATGACAAAACTGATTAAAAATCTTTTCATTTTTTAAGTTTTAAGTTTTGAATACTAGTACTTAAACACCACCCTTATTAAAGGGTCAGTAACTTTTTATATTAGCTTAATGTTGTAAAATCGTACTATTTACCTGAAAAATTTATTGAAAAAGTTAATTAAACCCACCAAATACACCATACACCTTTTGTGTAACCTTAAGACAAATATAATATTTTTTATTTAATTGCAAGACATTTTTAATTTATTTTTAATTTGAAAATAATATTTGTAAAGCTTAAAAATGCTATTGAGTATAGCACTCGTTACAAACAAGCGCCAGCAGGGTTTTGAAAACCTTGAAGGTTTGCATCTTTGAATTGTTATTTTTCGTTACTTTGCAATTCATAAAATTCTTATCAATTAAAAAATTTATATAGTGAAAAAACTAATTTTAATTTCATTTATGGCAGCAATAGTATTTAGTTCGTGTAATAACAGCACTGAGCCTGCTGCAGACGAACAAACAGACAATCCGTTTTTTACGGAATTCGAAACTCCTTTTGGTGTTCCTGATTTTGAAAAAATCAAAAATGAACATTATATGCCGGCTTTTGAAAAAGGCATGGCAGAACATATTGCAGAAATTGATGCAATTGTAGCAAATGAAGATAAAGCTGATTTTGAAAACACCATTGTTGCAATGGACAATAGTGGGGCTTTATTAGATAAAGTAAAGAGTACTTTCTTCACATTGAAAAGCGCAAACACTGATGACGAAATGAAACAAATTGCAAAAGATGTTTCTGAAAAATTAGCAAAGCATGGTGACGACATCATATTGAATGCCGGTTTATTTCAAAAAGTAAAAGCAGTTTATGATTCTAGAGATAAAATGGACCTAAATACTGAACAAGCAACACTTTTAGAAAAAACCTATAAGTCATTTGTTAGAAGCGGAGCAAATTTAAATGAAGTAGATAAAACACGCTTAAGAGAAATTAACATAAAACTTTCAGAGCTTACTTTAAACTTTGGTGATAATATGCTTGAAGAAACAAATGCCTTCAAACTTATCATTAAAGATGAAAAAGATTTAGCAGGACTTCCCGAAGCAGTTATTAAAGAAGCTGAAGCTGCAGCTAAAGCTGATAGCATGGAAGGAAAATGGTTGTTTACTGTTCAAAAACCAAGCATGATTCCATTTTTACAATTTGCTGAAAATCGTGAACTAAGAGAAAAAATTCACAAAGCATATTATATGCGTGGCGACAATGACAACGAAAACGATAATAAGAAAAACGTTTCTGACATTGCAAAACTTAGAGTTGAAAGAGCCAATCTTTTAGGATATAAAACTCATGCTCATTTTGTTCTTGACAATAATATGGCAAAAGACCCAAAGAATGTTTATGATTTATTAAATCAAGTTTGGGAAAAAGCACTTCCATTCTCACAAAAAGAAGCTAAAGAATTGCAAGCTATGATTGATAACGAAGGTGGAGATTTCAAACTTCAACCTTGGGATTGGTGGTTTTATGCAGAAAAACTCAGAAAAGAAAAATTCAATTTTAATAAAGAAGAACTTCGTCCTTATTTCCAATTGGAAAATGCTTTGAATGGTGTATTCACTGTTGCAAACAAACTTTACGGAATTGAGTTTGTTGAGAACAAAGACATTCCTGTTTATCATAAAGACGTTACAGCTTATGAAGTTAAAGAAGCTGACGGAACTCATATTGGTATTGTATTTTATGATCCATTTCCAAGAGATAGTAAAAGAGGTGGTGCATGGATGACATCTTTCAGAAAGCAATCACACAGAGGTGGAAAAGAAATCACTCCCGTAATTAGTATCGTAACTAATTTCTCAAAACCTGTTGGTAACAAACCAGCATTGTTAAGCTTTAATGAAGTTCAAACCTTATTCCACGAATTTGGACATGGATTACACGGATTATTATCAAAATGTACTTACTACAGAACAAGCGGAACTTCAACTCCAAGAGATTTTGTAGAGCTTCCTTCACAAATCATGGAACATTGGGCTGCAGAACCTGAAGTTATGAAAATGTATGCAAAACATTATGAAACCGGTGAAACTATTCCTGATGAATTAATCGAAAAGCTTGAAAAAAGTAGCTTGTTTAATCAAGGATTTATCACTTGTGAATTCCTTGCAGCAGGATTAATGGATATGGAATGGCATACTCAAACTGAAGTAAAAGACTTTGATGTTCGTGAATTTGAAACAAATTACCTTAAAGAAATCGGTTTAATTCCAGAAATTATTGTAAGATATCGTAGTACTTATTTTGCACATATTTTTGCAGGTGGATATTCAGCAGGATATTATGGATATACTTGGGCAGAAGTTCTTGATGCAGATGCGTTTCAAGCTTTTAAAGAAACTAGCCTTTTTGACCAGAAGACTGCTTTAGCATTTCGTCAAAACATCTTAGAAAAAGGTGGAACTGACGACCCTATGAAAATGTATATTGCATTTAGAGGAAAAAAACCAAGCATCGAACCTTTATTAAAAGGACGCGGACTGAATTAAAATAATTTGAATATCGATACTTCGACTTTGCTCAGTACAAGTTATCGATTAAGGTCCTCTTTAATTAATAGCAGAATTCTATACTTTTATTAAGATATTATTGAAACAGCACTTTATTAGTGCTGTTTTTTTTTGTAATTTTAAAAATCCCTCTATAATCGGGTCATGTTAAAAAGTTGGGGAGTAATAACCTGAGTTCGATTATTACATAATTGATTATCAAAAAAATAAGTAAATATTTTTGTTAAAACACTTGTGTAAATCATGGGCAATTGTTATCTTTGCGACTGAACATCAAAACATTAATAACAACGCCCATGAAAATTACAAATGATAAAATTACAGAAATATTTTATTTGGCAGATGAATTTTGTATAGAATTTGACCAAAGTATAAACAAACATTTATTAGGCAACAAGCCAAAAAGAAAACCGAAGATGTCAACAAGTGAAATTATTACAATTACGATTTTGTTTCACTATGGTCAATTCCGCAATATGAAACATTTTTATCTTGAGTATGTAGTAAAGTATTTATCATCCTTTTTTCCAGATACAGTTTCCTATAATAGATTTGTTGAGTTAATGCAACAGTCAGTTTTACCAATGACAATACTTCTGAAAACATGTTGTTTGGGGGAGAATACTGGAATATCATTCATAGATTCAACACCCGTTAGAGTATGTAAGAATAAGCGAATCAAAAGAAACAAAGTATTTGCTGGAATTGCAACAACAGGCAAAAGTACTATGGGTTGGTTTTATGGTTTTAAATTGCACTTAGTTGTTAATGATAAAGGTGAAATTCTAAACTTTGTCATTACACAGGCTAATGTAGATGATAGAGAGCCATTAAAAGACAAGAATTTCATAAACACAATAAAAGGAAAACTTTATGCTGATAAAGGATATGTTTCAAAAAAACTAACTGAATTGCTTTTTATTGACGGAATACATTTAATCACAGGCATACGTAATAATATGAAAAACACCCTGATGGAGTTAAAAGATAAGATTTTACTCAGAAAAAGATCGGTAATTGAAACTATCAATGATGAATTAAAAAACATGTGCCAAATAGAACATTCAAGACATAGAAGCTTCTCGAATTTCATAGCCAATTTAATTTCAGGTCTAATTGCCTATTCATTTTTCCCTAAAAAGCCAGCTATAAAATACGACATTGTAAAATCTAACCAATTAGTGTGCTTTTTTTAATCGAACTCAGGTTAATAGCTAAATTTTCTCTGCTGGTGCGTGATTTCATCGCATTCCACAATTCAACCAGCCATCTTTTAATACCACACGAAAGGATTCGTCAGGCAGCGGGGATGTTAGCTCAGTTGGTTTAGAGTGCATGCTTGACATGCATGAGGTCACTGGTTCGATTCCAGTACATCCCACAAGGATTGTGAGAATTTTAAAATATAATTCTAACTGCATTTTCTTATTTTCAATTGGTTTCTGAAATTTGTGATAAGGTTTGTAGGTATGTTTTGTTGCTGATGTAGAAACATCAACTTTCCAATTTACACCGAAGTTAGTTTATTATTAATTCCGCACATATATAACTTTTTAACAGTCATAAGCTGTATAAATTTATTCCAGTAGTAATTATTTTTTTTATACACCTTTTTTTACTAATCCTTCGATAGAATAATTACACTTTCTCTAAGCTTTGAAATATCTGGACTATATTTTGTCATTCTTTTATTAATCTCACGTAATACACCAATTTCTTTTAGTTTCCAACCACTATGAGTAGCAATATCACCTAATATTAAATCGACTGGTATATGTTCATTTGCATATGCTGAAGTAGAAACAACCATCCAAACATGTGCAAAATTATTAGCCCGAATTGATAAGCTTTTAAATATTCCTCCCATATCCTCAAAATAAGCCAGTATCATTGCAGGGATATGTTTATGCATTAGCAAATTATTTTTTGCTTCAATTTTGGAATAAACATTTTTCAAAAGTAAACTATCAATATTTCTAACATCGGGTTTCTTCCAACTAGCTTGAACATGTGAACGAACGGTTTTTAACCGTAATTTATACAATTCTTTAGAAGAATTAATAAATCTACCTAAAAATAGTTCTGGTCTGTAAATATCAGTGTAATCAAATGTGTTTAAATAAGGCGGTGAAGTTATACACAAATCAAAATTATCAATGGAAGAATATCTTTTTGATGACCTTGTGTCAAATGTATTTATCTGAGGTCTTTTTAAAAGGTGTTCTGAAATGTCTTCTCTTATTGTTTCAGCTTTCTTTATAAAGGAGGAAATAAAAGTGTCTTTTGAATAAGAATTCGCCATCCATTCTTTTCTATATCTTAGGCACTTACCATCTTTTGTAGCATTACAATTTTTCATTACTGCTGAAATAAGTGCCAACTTAATTAGTTTTGCTGCATTTGTTTTATTGTCTAAAACTAAATCCATACCACCATTAAAGGCACGTAAAGCATCTACATTGAATAACCACTTTTCAGTGTGCTTTTTTGACTCCGTGAAAGTTGAATAACCTTCTAATTTTGAAATTGAACCTTTTATACATGCATCAAGAGTTCGGTCAAACAATATATCAAAGTTTTTTTGTTTCTCATTTAAAGCCTTTGTTTTAGCCAAGAAAGAAGTGAATGGGTTAATTTCAATACCTTGTGATTTAATATTTCTTTTAGCAGCAGTAAGTGTCACAGTACCGCTACCATTAAATGGATCTAGAATTACACTTCCTCCATTTAAACCATATTCATCAATTGCATTTTCTACTAAGTTTGGTGAAAATCCTTCTTTATAGTAGTACCACCTATGTCTCGGTAAATCAATTGTGTCAACAGCATTTGATACGCCTGTATTATTTAGCCTATAATTATTATTTACCATAATTTTAAATACAAATGGGTTCAGTAAATATTCGTAATGGCTTCTCAAAATTCAATAAGTTTTCATTGAATTTATTTTCTTCCTTAAATACAATTTCTTTCTCAGAATAATAAAACCCTTGTTTCCTACCAATTGTAGATGTATTTTTATTAGTCCCTCTTCTTCTTCCATCTATAACAACAAGAACCCCTTTTGTGACACAAGTTGGAGTATCTTCATTGTCTAAATCAAGGTACTCTTTTATTTGAACGGCACCGTTGTTTGCACGACTATCAGTATAAGTCGATAGATTTCCAGATGTATTTTTTGACTTGCCAATCCACTTTAGTTCAATCAATACAGCTTTACTTGCTTCTTTCCAAGAAACTCTTATATCAACGGGTTTGCTTGCTCCAAGATTATATTCTCGAACAATATCAACCTCTCTTAAACAACTTTTCAAGTGTTGCTCTAATGATACTTGCATAGTCTTTTCTGGACCAGATTTAAAAAATATCCTGTTATTATCATACCAGCATTTTGAGAATTCAGAACATGATGATTTTCTGATTTTCTCTATTTTGTATTTTTCCAAAGCATCCCATAGGGATTTATAATGTAGAGCATATATACTTGAACATCTAAAATAGTGTGCAATGTCTATTTTTTTGTTGTTTATTGAGAAAAATTCTTTGTCAGCAGAATAATGATAAAAAAGAATATCATCATTAAACAGTAAACCGCTCACATCTAAATTATTCCATAGATACAACCTGCCATCTTCACACAATTCAATAGCATAATTCCCATTAATAATTGTCGTTAAACTATCTTTATAATAAACTAGGTTTTCATCTAACCTTTCCAATATTTCAGATTCATTTGAAATATTTCTAAATATAAGTAGTTCACCTTGGAATTGACTTGGTTCAACATACCGATAAACTTCTTTTACTTCTTTTATTAAATCAGTAGTTATCGATATTATATTGGGATTATCATTATACTCTCTATATAATTGCAGTGTATAATGTTCTTTTCTAATAGAATCAATTAGGGATTGGTCTAACATATTACTCTTTGTTTTGTTCAAGCATAAAATTAATCCAAGTTACTGCTGGTATTATAACATCATCAACGGGGGCTCCCACCGCATCGCTGATTTCTTTAAATTTTTTGTATATATGTGTATGCTCAATCCAAGGATTATTACCAATTACTTTTGCTTTTAAAAACTCGGGGTCGTTTAAAAGTGCACGTTGGGTTTCGGAATATGGAATAAGAATACTTGTAGTGCAGGCAGCACTTATAACTTCTTCTCTTATTTCAAAGGATGGAAGATTTTTGAATTTACTAAATTCATTATTTCCACGACTGGTAATTACAAAGAAATCACCTTTGCTTTCTAATAAGCCATTTTTAATATGTCTATCAATTGCTATTTGCAATTCTTGAGAGAATGGATATCCTGTTTTGTCAATTACAAATCTATAATTCCATTCGTCTAAACTATTTTCCTTGTAAATAAATAATAGCTCAGCAAAATACGAAAAAAGATGTATTTCAGTTAGTTTAAAACTATCTAATGAATCGTCTAGTTTTTTTGATATTGATATACTATCAAAGAATGCTTCTGGTTTAACTTGATTACTCATTATAATTTATTTTTAAAGCTTTTTCAATATTAGAATAAACACTCTCAAATAATGCTTCACCTTCCTTTTGGATGACAGATAAATCTGTCCAATCTAACATTCGTTTAAATTGCATCTTTTCCGACGAACATTGCTCTGCCAAAGAAATTAATAATTGTGAAGCATTTATGTTAGCCGTCATTAATATATTTTGATTAAATTCTTTAACATAGGACGCGAACATTTTTCCAACTCGACTTTCATATGCAATATCTAAAGAACCTTCTGGAGTGTCAATAAGCATTGTTGCCTCATTACCGTCCCGAGATAAATATATTGCTAAAGACATTCGAAGCGCAATATCTAAGAAAAATCTCTGACTTTCAGAAAGTTGAAAATGTTCTGTTCTTGCACTATTTTGCAATTCTAAAACAAGTCGTTGGTTTGATTTGAAACTATCAAACCGAATGTTTAGCTCAAGTCCAATGAAACTTTTTGCTAATTGAATAAATATTGGTACAAATACTTCCTCAGCTTCAACATATGCTGATTCAACTTTCTCTTGTAACTTATCATATTCCGGAACAAGTTTATCTCTTTTCTTGTATTCATCTTTTGATTCTCTATCTAATTCTTCAAACTGTTGCCGATAAGTATCAATTAGAAAATCAAGACCCTGATTACCTGTTTTATTAGTTGAAACCAGTGGGTTATAATTTAGAAAATCATCGTGTTTTTTTTGAATTATTTGATACTCAAATTCTGATTTTTCAAGTTGAAGTTTTTTTCCAGACGCTTCAATTATTAGATTATCAAGTTCTTTATTTTTAGCAGATATCCGTTTATCATTCTCTTCTATTTCTGATAAAATCTTTTCCTGTTCAATTGAAACTTCATCATTTATTTTAGTATCACACAAAGGGCAATTTGCTCGATATAACTTGCTTTTCACATTTTCAACTACTTGATTGCTTTTTGAACCACATATACAACATTCATGCTTTTCGAGAGAAATTTTAATGAAAGTGTTTTCCAAAAGTTTTGAACGTGGTTCAGAATACATCGTGAACAACCTTGTTCGTTCGAGTTTAAGATGCATAATCTCTGAATTAATTAAACTCTGATGTTTAAGTACAGTATTGTATTCTGTTTTTACATTGTTAAATTCTCTTTCAATTTGCTCAAAATCTCTTTCAATTAATTCATATTCCTTTTGTTGCTTTTCTATATCAGGGTTTTCTTTCTTTTTTTGAATTAAGTCCTTTTGCTTATTCTTGGTTTGGGTAGCTTGCCATCTTTTATTTTTTCCATACGATTCATGGTTTTCCATTTGTCTTTTTAAATCTATCAATCTTTCAGTATCCTCAACACTTGTATTAAATGCTATTGAAAGCGTATGCGAAGATGCTCTTGGTTCCCAAAAAATCATTCTTCTGTTTTCATCAAAA
>Ga0075123_10000840_pt1 | contig 15789 bp, 18 predicted proteins | sample AntAceMetag02UKX_FD_69808 | JGI IMG/M metagenome (GOLD analysis project Ga0075123, IMG submission 69808) | Saline lake microbial communities from Ace Lake, Antarctica - Antarctic Ace Lake Metagenome 02UKX | ecosystem: Environmental > Aquatic > Non-marine Saline and Alkaline > Saline | place... | reverse complement strand
GCCTCAGTCGAGTCAACAACATCCGGTACAACCGGCTGACCCAGTGATACGACAAGATCAACAGTAGTACCGATAGCCACAGTAGCAGCCGCAGCCGGGTTTTGGCTTATGACCAGGCCGTTAGTTACGGTGTCGCTGTACTCATAAGTGACAGTACCGACCGTAAGATTATCAACAGCAACGATTGCGGTATTGGCATCGGCCTCAGTCGAGTCAACAACATCCGGCACCACCGGCTGGCCCAACGATACGACAAGATCAATCGATGAGCCGTTAGGTACGTTGGCTCCAGCGACTGGATCTTGGCTAAGTACGAGATCTGTGGCCACAGTGTCATTATAATCGTAGGTGATCGTACCAACGACGAGGCCGACAGCCGTGATTGCGGTGTTTGCATCAGTTTCGGTTTGGCCGACGACGTCTGGAACGTCGACCTGTCCTTGAGCGGCGGCAGGAAAGGTACATGCAATCAGAGCGCAAAAACCGATCAAGTGAACAACCGTTCTTGTTCTTGCTTTTGTCAACATCCTTTTCGTCACCTTTGCTCTCCGAGTACCCCGGGCGCACACCTTTTTTTCCCGCTTGCGCACAAAGCGCAAGCCTTACCTGCACCTCCTTGTTAGCTGGGGGAAGGAAAGATTGGTTTCATTGCCAATCTATCCGGCTTTTTCATCCATGAATGCAAAGCAAATAACCAACAGCCGAAAGCGCCCTTGGCTCTTTTCGGCTAAGTAAGTAACACTCAAAATAAGCGTTCACCTGCGGGAGTCTCTTCGCTAAGAACGCGAATAACCCCCTCTTCCATATCAGGAAGCGAGAAAACCTGAAACGAACCCCCCAAATCCCTATCATCACACCTCCTGGATAAACAATAACGATACTGAATTATTGAGCCCTGATTCTACCACATCATCGGCGAAATAGTCAAGACAATTATTGATGGCTCGCACTTTTTTGCAGGGCTAAGCAGTTATTTTGTAGCCAAGAGGAGAATTATAGGTGCCGAGACAAAAAAAAACAAAAAAAACACTTTTTTGCAAAAAGGGTGTTGACACAGGAATTTTGTTTGTTATTATAAGTATGTCAATAGGTTTACTTGGGTAGGATATAAGAACATGAAGATATCGAAAAAATGTGAGTATGCTTTACGTGCTGTGTTTGAGCTTGCATCTCGTAATAGTAGCCAGCCACTTAAGATACATCTAATCGCGGCGGCCCAGAACATGCCGGCTCGCTTCCTTGAGATTATTCTCAACGAGCTTCGTCACGCGGGATTTGTGGAATCGCGACGTGGCAATGAGGGCGGCTACATGCTGGTCCGTAGTGCTGAGGAAATGAATGTGAGCGAAATTATTGAGTGCATTGAAGGGCCGCTTTCGTTGACAGCCGATAACGCAAACGGAAACGGTCGTGGCGGAGCTTATTTTGGAGACTGTGCTTTTGACAAGTTGTGGGCAAATGTCAATGACGCAATATCACAGGTTTGCAGCAAGACAACTTTTGCACAGTTAATTGAATATGAGAAGTCAAATGGGTCGAGTTTTGTGCCAAATTACACAATATAAGACGTTTGTGTACTATGAGTGGAATTGTCAGCGGTTTATAGGCAGATTTGTTAGGGATATGGAAGCATGGCTGAATCGCACATTAGAAGTATAGTCAAGGCCGTTACTTGGCGGGCTGGTGGAACTGTTGTGACTTTCCTGGTGGCTTTTGTCTTACTGGGAGAGATAAGCAAGGCCGTCCAAATTGGGGCACTTGACACGCTACTCAAGATTGGGGCTTTTTATGCTCATGAACGGGTATGGAATCGATTGAGTTTCGGGAAACAAAAGCCACCGGAATATCAAATATAAGAGTTTTTATTACGTTTTGTTAGAAGGAGATAAAGGATAATGCTAATCGAAGAAGTTACAGACGTTGCAGCAGGACTTGTGGAAAAATTAAACTTTGCCGAAAAGGTTGATCGCTCTCTTGATCTGATAGAGCGAGCGCTCAAGGAATTCGGTGACGGTCTTGTCCTCGCCAACAGTCTTGGTAAGGATTCGAGTGCTGTCTGGCATCTTGCCAAGCGGGTGAGCCCAAAGATACGGGGCTTTATCGTGACGACAAGATTCAAACCGTCGGAAACCAAACAGTTCATGAGGGAAGAAGTGGCTCGGCATCCGGAGTTGCGGGTGTTCAGCAACGACGAAGAGATTGAGGACAAACTGTACGAAACGGATCCAGATCGTTGCTGTGAACTGCTCAAGGTCCAGCCGACGCGACAGGCGGTCAAAGAGATGGGTGTCAAGTGCTGGATAACAGGTCTTCGATGCACCGAGGGTCGCACGCGCACCGAGTATAAAGAGGTGGAGGAACTTGACAAGGGACTGGTCAAGCTCAATCCCATTCTTATCTGGTATGAGCGTGAGATATGGCAGTATCTTGCTCTTAACGGCGTGCACGTTAATCCTATGTATAACAAGGGTTACAGGTCGTTAGGCTGTGGGCCCTGCACTAAAATCGCTCAAGGTGAAAATGAGCGTGCGGGCCGATGGATCGGGACAAGCAAGTGCGGCGGCGAATGCGGCATCCACACGAGACCTTTGCTTGACTACCAGATATAGTGATAAGCATTTTGAACGGCTGATATCCACATGAGGCAAAAAAATGAAAGCTGATACATCTGCTATACACGCCGGTTTCAGGGGTGACGTTGCGAGTGGCGCTACTGCTGTGCCGATTTATCAAACGGTTTCGTATGCCTACAAGACCGCGCAGGAACTGGCTGATGTTTTTGCCGGCAGGGCGCCCGGGTATATTTACACACGCTTGACGAATCCGACTACGACTGCGCTTGAGTTGCGGCTCTCGGAGCTTGAGGATGGAATTGGCTGTATCGCTACGTCGAGTGGGATGGCGGCGATAACCTCGGTCGTGATGGGTCTGCTGCGAGCCGGTGACGAATTGATTGCAGCGGCCGGCATCTTCGGAGGCACGGTCTCGCTGTTTGAGAATACATTGGGGCGGTTCGGGATCAAAACGCACATGGTCGACGCCGCCGAGACAGAGCAATTTGCGAAAGCACTTAATGAGAAGACGAAACTGATTTTTGTCGAAACGATCGGCAATCCTCGCATGGATGTCCCCGACATACCCGCGGTAGCTGAAATTGTCCATAAGGCGAACATACCACTGGTTGTCGATAACACGGTGACCACGCCGTTTTTGATCCACCCGGAGGCCTTTGGCGCCGACATTATTGTTCATTCGACGTCAAAGTTTATCAATGGCCACGGCACGGCAATCGGTGGGGCGATAATAGATACGGGAAGATATGATTGGGTGGGAGGTGTTTTTGAGGACTTAAAGAAGTTGGCTCAGAGGGCGGGTCGGCTGGCCTTTCTCGCATTTTTGCGCAACCTGATTTATCGGGATCTTGGCGGTTGCCCGGCGCCAATGAATTCATTTTTTATGCTACAGGGTCTGGAGACGCTGCCCTGCAGGATGGACAAGCACTGCGAAAATGCCGCGAAGTTGGCGAAATATCTGCAGGCTCACGAAAGGGTCTGCTGGGTGAACTATCCCGGTTTGGCCGATAGTGAGTTCAACGGCAGGGTGGTCAAGTTATTTGCGGGCCGAGGCGGCGGGCTGCTGACGTTCGGCGTGGGCGGCAAGGAGAAGGCTTTCAAGTTCATAGATTCTTTGAAACTTGCCAGGAATCTTGCAAACCTTGGCGACGCCAAAACGTTAGTGTTACATCCGTCCTCGACTATATTCAGTGAGTTCAGCGCTGCTGAGCAAAGCAAAATGGGGGTCGGAGAGGATATGGTCAGGGTTTCGGTGGGGATAGAGAATTTTGAGGACATTAAAAAGGATTTTGAACAGGCAATTGAAAAGGCTTTTGAGGTACAGAGATGAAACTTGTTGTAAACGGCAATGAATTAGATTGCAGCGACGGCCTGACGGTCAATGACCTTCTTACCGAGCAAAATGTGAAGATGCCGGAAATGGTTTCGGTTGAGTTAAACGGCGAAATACTCAAACGCGGTGAATTCGATACGACTACCCTGAAAGAAGATGACAAAGTAGAGTTCTTGTATTTTATGGGAGGCGGAGATGGGTTTAAATGAGCAGCAGGTAGAGCGGTACAGTCGACAGATAATTCTCGAGGAGGTCGGCGGCAAAGGTCAGGGAAAGCTGCTATCGTCGAAGGTCCTGATTGTTGGCGCCGGTGGCCTTGGCGCGCCAGCCGCGCTGTATCTGGCGGCGGCTGGTGTGGGAACAATAGGTGTCGTTGACGATGACCAGGTTGACCTGAGTAACCTACAGAGGCAGATTATCCACACGACGGCCGATGTCGATGTCGACAAAGTTACTTCCGCTAAAACAAAAATGGAGGCCATAAACCCGGATGTCACCGTGCAGACTTATAAGATGCGGCTGACGGCTGAGAATATTTCGGAAATTATCCGCCGGTATGATTTTGTTATTGACGGAACCGACAATTTCACGTCAAAGTTCCTTATCAATGACGCCTGCTATTTTGAGAAGATCCCGTTTTCACACGCGGGAATTTTACGATTTTACGGCCAGTTGATAACGGTGGTTCCGGGCCAATCAACGTGTTACAGGTGCGTTTTTCGATCGCCACCTCCGGTGGGGGTCGTACCGTCCTGCTCTCAGGCCGGCGTCCTGGGAGCGTTGGCGGGTGTAATCGGTTCGCTTCAGGCAACCGAAGCACTGAAGTATCTGCTTGGTGTAGGGCAGCTTCTGACCGGCATTTTGCTTACCTACGATGCGCTCGAAATGGACTTTCGTGCTGTTAAGTTGCAGCGCAACCCTGACTGCCCGCTGTGCGGCGGCAAGCCACAGATAACCGAACTTAGAGACGAAGAGCAGCCGGTCTGCGACCTGAAGAGAGATTGAGATGTCCCAATTAGAGATACCTTCGGACATATTTGAGCGGATGATATCCCAGGCCCGTCAGGACGTTCCGGTCGAGGCGTGCGGAATACTCGCCGGCCGAGGCGGGCGAGTCGAGAAGTTCTATAAGATGACCAATGCCGACCAAAGCAGTACTCATTATTCGATGCTGCCGGAAGAGCAATTCGAGATCATCAAGGACATTCGCCGGGGCGGTCTTGAGATGCTCGGGATATATCACAGTCACCCCGCGACGCCCGCGAGGGCTTCGGTGGAGGATGTTCGACTCGCTTTGACCCAGGATGTTAAGTACGTGATCCTTTCTCTGCAGGACGCGAATCAGCCTGTGATAAAAGCATTCGCCATCAAGAACGAAAAGGTAACAGAAATCCCGGTTAGAATCACGGAAGAGCACAAATGAGTGAACAAAGAAATGAGCCTGTAATGCGTCTTCCCGAATCTGTCGTAGAAGACGTGGGTAATTATCGTCAGCAGGTCGGCAAGTTTCTTGACGGCGGTACATCTGCGATCGCATTTCGCGCGTATCGCGTGCCGATGGGTATTTATGAACAAAGAGAGGCCGGTAAGTATATGGTCAGGATCCGCATAGGCGCAGGCATGGTTTTGCCTTATCAACTCGAACGAGTAGCAGAGCTTAGCAAGACCTACGGCAACGGCGTAATTCATGTTACGACTCGGCAGGACATTCAGATTCACGAGGTCGATATAAAGCACACCGCCGATGTGCTCGAGGGACTGCTGGAGGTTGGACTTGCTGCTCGCGGCGGCGGCGGCAACACCGTTCGCAATATCACGACGTGCGCGCGGGCGGGTGTGTGCCCGAAAGAGAAATTTGACGTTGCACCCTACGCTATTGCGACTGCTGAATACCTTCTGCAGTTCAAGAGTTCTTTCAATCTTACGAGAAAATATAAGATCGTCTTTTCGGGGTGCTCCGAGGATTGCAGCTTTGCCTCGGTTGCCGATCTTGGCTTTTTTGCCCATGTCAGAGACGGCGTCAAAGGCTTCACAGCCTATGCAGGCGGCGGTCTCGGGTCGAATCCCGCTGTTGCCGTCAAGATCGAAGATTTCATCGGCGATGACCAGGCGCTGCAAGTGGCCGAAGCTGTCAGACGCGTTTTCGATAAGCATGGTGACAGATCGAATAAACACAGGGCAAGGCTCAGATACGTTGTCGCCAGAGTCGGCGCTGAGGAATTTGTCAAACTCTACAAAAGCGAACGTGCTGAGTTGCAGAAAGAGGGCCTTCTAGGCTTGATACCACAGGTGCGGGATGTTGCTTCGAGGTTTGCCGCATCAGATTCGATTGCTGAAAGTGTTGAGCAATCATCACTTCCGAACAATGTTAGCAGCGAAAAAACGGCTGGCCTGTATACCGTCAGAGTTGGTTTACACCTTGGTGACATATCGGCCGACGATTTGGCAAAGGTAGGACAAATCGCCGAAAAATTTGGGCAGGGATTGGTCAGAACGACGCAACTGCAGGACATTCTGATAACGAGTGTACCGGGCCGCAACATTGAGGCCGTAAATGATGCGCTTAAAGAACTAAGTGGCAATGCGCTGGGCAACGGCTGTCCGAAGATAGTGGCCTGCACAGGCGCAGCTACGTGCAAATTGGGCCTGTGCCTCTCACGTAATTTGGCTGATGCCATTTCAGAAAAATTTCGAGAGGCAAAACTGTCGGTCGCCAACGGCGATATTGTCCTGAGAATCAGCGGCTGCCCTAATTCCTGCGGGCATCATTATGTCGGTGATATCGGATTCGAGGGCAAGGCTAGGAGAATCAAAGGCAAGCTCATGCCTTTCTACGAAGTTCTGGGTGGAGCAAAAATCGGCGAAGGCTCCACAGTGCTATCAAAAAAGCTCGGCGCCGTACCGGCCAAAAGAATCCCGCAGCTTGTAGCCGAAGCCCTCACCGTCGGTTCTGTTGACGCAAAGCAGGTTGAGCAGCTTGTCACGCGATACGGTGACGTTTCTGCCGATTTGCCCGAAGATTTTTACTCTGACTTTGGGGTAGCCGAGCCGTTCTCGTTAGCCGGCCGAGGCCCGGGTGAGTGCGGCGCCGGAGTGACGGATGTAATGAAAGTCGATATTGATGAGGCTATGCAGGCCATCAAGGCGGCACATACGACGCAGGAAAAACCCGAGAAGAACGAGCATGTGTACAAGGCTATCGTCGCTGCCGCAAGGGCGCTTTTGTTTACATTCGCCCTGGAGCCAAAGACCGACAGGGAAGTATTTGCGGCCTTTAGCAAGAACCTGATCGAGCCGAACTGGGTTAAGCCCCAGACGCAGCAATTGCTCGATAAGGCCCTTGACTGGCGCTTGGGCGAGGATGTTTCAATTGATGACAGGGCGTCAGAGGCCGGGGAACTCATCGAGCGAGTTAACCAGCTCTTCCTTTCGCTCGATGCCAATCTCAAGTTCAAAATCGAACCTGTTGCACCGACCGCAGGTAGCGAAAAATCAGAATCAACCGATCGAGTTGCGGACTTGCGCGGTGTATCGTGCCCGTTGAATTTTGTCAAGGCCAAGCTCGCTTTGGAAAAAATAAACGTCGGAGAGGTTCTCGAAATCATCCTGGATGAAGGCGACCCTGTCAAAAACGTCCCGGCCAGTTGTGCTCAACAGGGCCAGGAGGTTATCGAAGTGCAGAGCAAAGGCGACCACTTTTCAGTAAGGGTGCGCAGGAAAAAATAGAGGACTATCATTTTACTTTTTGGAAAAGTTATTGAAAGTAGGTGTAAAGCATGAATATTGCAAAGGACATGACCGAATTGATCGGTGCAACGCCGCTGGTATGGCTCAACAAAATAGCCGCAGATTGTGAGGCGAAAATAGCGGCTAAGCTTGAGTTCTTCAATCCTGCAAGCAGCGTCAAAGACCGTATCGGGGTAAGCATGATTTCTGCGGCGGAAAAGCAGGGCAAGCTCAAACCGCCAATGACAATTGTCGAACCGACCAGCGGCAATACCGGTATTGCCCTCGCCTGGGCGGCGGCGGCAAAGGGCTACAAGCTGATACTTACTATGCCCGAATCAATGACAATTGAGCGGCGAAAGATGCTGGAGCTGCTCGGAGCAGAAGTAGTTTTGACGCCGGCAGAGCAGGGTATGAGCGGGGCGATAGATAAAGCCAGAGAGATTTTCGACAAGTCGGATGATGCTTTTATGCCGCAACAGTTTGAGAATCCTGCAAATCCGCAGATACACAGGGAAACCACCGCCGAAGAGATTTGGTGTGACACCGACGGCGCCGTCGACTTTTTTGTCGCCGGCGTAGGTACCGGCGGCACGATTACCGGCGTCGGCGAAGTACTGAAATCCCGCAAGCCGTCGCTGCAGGTCGTGGCTGTCGAGCCCTCGGCTTCAGCGGTGCTTTCGGGAGGCAAGCCGGGGCCTCACATGATTCAGGGAATTGGCGCCGGCTTTGTACCTGAGATTCTCAACACAGACGTCATCGATGAGATCGTGCCGATCGATAATAAAGAATCCTTCACTATGGCGCAGCGTCTGGCGCGAGAAGAAGGTATACTGGCGGGGATATCGGCCGGGGCGGCCGTAGCGGCGGCGGTCAGAGTGGCCAGGTTAAAGGCGAACGCAGGCAAACTTGTTGTCGCATTGCTGCCCGATACGGCTGAGAGGTATTTGAGCACTGAGCTTTTCTACTGATATTACAGGATAATTATGACGGCCCCAAAGCCGAATATAAAATTGATGCCGCCAAGCATTTCGCCCTGGCGGCCCGACGAAAACAATACCAGGCGGATTCTGGCTCTGATGAGCGGGGGCGTCGATAGTAGTGTCACCGCCTACCTGCTCAAACAGCAGGGCTGGGATGTTGTCGGCATCACTATGAAGATACCATCCTGTGACGCCGCCGCCGGCAAGTGTTGCGGGGCCGAGGCCGCTTTTGTCTGTAATGACCTGAGTATCCCGCATTACTTCGTTGACGTCACCGAGCCCTTTGAACAGCTCATAATCGAGCCTTTTCGGCAGGCGTACAGTCGCGGCTGGACTCCCAATCCCTGCGTCGACTGCAACAGTTTGCTCAAGTTCTCACTGGTCTGGGATTTTCTCGATGCCGAGTTTGGAATCACCCACCTTGCAACAGGTCACTACGCAAGAGTGGTCAAGACAGCCGGCTTGGCAAAACTTGCCCGCGCAAAGGATAGCAGCAAAGACCAAAGCTATTTTCTCTACGGCATAACATCAAACCGGCTCGATAACTTTGTTCTTCCTCTCGGCGATCTAACCAAGCAGCAGGTCCGTGCTATCGCCGCCGAAGCAGGCCTGAGCGTAGCCGAAAAGGCCGAGAGTATGGAATTATGCTTTGCAGGCGAAGGCGACTATAGGGGGGCGCTTTTGCCTGATCAGGCTAACAGAACCGGCGACATAACCGATATGGCTGGCAACAGGATAGGCGAACATCAGGGAATCGCAAACTATACAATTGGACAACGAAGGGGTGTTGGTTTCGCCGCCGGCAAACCGCTTTATGTCGGCAAAATAAACGCCGCGAACAACACAATCGCCCTGGGCGCGAGGGAGCAGGTGAGCTTTCCTACGATTAAGGCCGACCAGATAAACGTTCTTGTCCCCGATGAATATGCTCCGGGTAAGCAATTGACAGGAAAGATTCGCTCCTACGGCGATCCCAGGCCCTGCAAAATCGTCGATGCAGGAGAAAGGGACATGATCGTCGAGTTTGACAAGCCTCAATTTGCTCCGTGTCCCGGCCAAAAGCTCGTACTCTATGATAGCGAAGATAACGTGGTCGCTGGCGGTACTATAGTTTCATCAGCCGCAGCAGGAAGACTCATTTGAACAATCACATGCAGGTGAACTGCCCGTGAGAGCGCCGCGGATGACGGCTGTGGTGCAGCCGACGCCTGATCTTACCGAAATTGCCTAAGGTTCCCAGTTGCGTGCGCAGGCGCCGCATTCCATACAGGCGTCACGGTCAACTATCACGGCTTTTTCATTCTCAATTGCGGAGACACCGTGAGGACAAACCTCCGTACACATTTGACATCCGATGCACTTGTCAACATCAAGCTCAAGTGTCACCACATTAACCAAATAGCGTAATCTCGCCATAATTCGTTGTCTCCGAACTCAGACAAACCGCCCGGCTAACCACAATCCCAATCCTACCGCCGCGCAGATCAACTGCAGCGGCACAGCTATGCGCATTTCGCGTTTCACCCCCGAAAGGGACGTATAGGTCGAGGTGCCTGTAAAATTCATCACAAAGAAGCTGCAAATCGCCGGCACAATCAGCAGCCATGCGATAAGGGTGAATCTATCATCGAATAGACTGATGTTAAATGAATACAATGCAATTGCCGCCGCTGCCGCTAGCCCGATCCACAAACTTTTAATAGAAAACGAACGTCCCGGAAGCCACGGCAGCAGCACAGGCCCGCCGATTATCGCCGCCAGGTACGCTGCGAAGATCAAAATTACGCCCGCCAGCCCTTCGGACAAAACCAGCGACCCAGAATAGCCCCTACGGCCCAGCCCTGCCAACAGCAGAAAACAAGCAGCAAAAAGCATGATATGTTTTGTGCCCATCACCAATTCTACCGGGATCAAAACCGCACGTGCGCTTAGGGGGAAACGCACACGGTGCATCTCTTTGGTAGCTTTCATGCCTGCTGAAAGAAAGGCCGGTAAATCTTCTGCCCGAACAGGCCCATAAGTCACGCTGAATCCGCTACGCCTCTTGACTTCATGCGCACTGACTCCCGGTGCTCCTAATTGCGGCAAGACCAGCCTGCGATGGTCGACAACTTCAGCTAACTTCACCGTCTCGATTCGCTGGACGATTTCATCCGTTCCGAATGTCCCCTTGCCGGCGGCGCACCATACGTTGATGCCCTTGGTGTCTATTACAAGAATCCATGCATCCAGGTCGGTCAGTTCGCTGCGAAGGCGGTCTAAGCTCATCTTATAATTTGCCGAAACAAGTACGACCGAATTGCTGTCAGGATTGCCCACCACGTAGACTCCCTGCTCGACCACGTATTTCATTCGACCGATGGCCCACCGAGCCTTCCAACTGCCAAGTTGATCCGCCAGAGAAAGCTGTGTTGGCACAACATGGAAATCAAGGCCGTTTTGCGTTATGAACGATGAATTGCTTATCTTTTCAAACATAGCATAAAACGAGCGGCTGTTCTTTCCAATCAATGCTCACTTGCATCAAAATGTAACCATTCTTCACCTTTACGTCAAGTCTCGCGCGGGATTGGCCGTTACCATCTAAAATGTCGTCCGGCATCCGAAAAAAGTTAATAAAAAATCACATAGTACCGATTTCTGGCAGATATCAAAGCAAATGGGGGCTGCACAATTAGTATGCACTAACAGAACCGCCTGTTGGTTTGAAACATATTTTAGTATAGGTGGACAAGGGCGTTGTCATAAGGTATATAGAATCAGTCGATGAACTGGCCGGTGATGCAGCGGTCAGAGCGGCAAAGGAATTGTCGTGACGGCGAGTTTTAGTAGCTTTGGTAAATTTTAAGGCTCAGCTATGGCCGAAGTGAAAAAACGTGGAAGGATTCTATGCAAGCAGCCGATCAACCGGCGGGTGGTCGTTGCGCTTCTGCCATGTGTGTTCGGTGGTATCTACTTTTTCGGGTGGCGCAGCTTGCTCCTTGTAGTCTGGGCTGCGATCATAGGTCTTGTAGTCGAGTACATTTTCACAAGGTCGCGCGGCGAGCCGGTTAGCGAAGCTGTCTTTGTCACAAGCACCATATTCGCCCTGATAATGCCCCCGACAGTAAGCCTGTGGGTCTTGACGGTTGGTGTTGCTTTTGCGGTAATGTTTGCAAAGGAGGTTTTCGGGGGTTTCGGCTACAACATTTTTAATCCTGCAATGGCAGGCAGATGCTTCGTTTATTTATGCTTCCCGATCGCTCTGACCGCGGCTTGGGCCCCGCCGGCTACGGGGACATGGGGAGCCCTGGACAGATGGACAACCGCACCGACACCAGATGTCGTCACCGGCGCAACGCCTATGGCCTATCTCAAGGCAGGACGCATTGTTCTTGACGATACCGACGAAGACGATGTCTTGCGGCTGGTTCCCGTCGAGGTAAAGAAAGACACCACAGTGCGTGTTAAACGTGGCAACTTTCTTCTGGGATTGGTTTTTGGAAGAATCAGTGGAACCACCGGCGTGACGAGCGCTCTGCTGATCCTGATCGGCGGAATTTATCTGTTTATTACAAAGACAGCCAGCAGAACTATCATTATTTCGCTGGTCCTGACGTACGCGGTTTTGAATCAATTGTTGTACTGGTTTGATGTGGAACCGGTTGCCGGAGTTTTACCCGCAGTGCTCGGCGGCGGATTTCTTTTCGGAGCGTTTTATATGGCAACCGATCCGGTAAGCGCCCCGCGAACCGAACCGGCAAGAATAATTTACGGGGTCATCATTGGGGTGTTTACGACCGTGATCAGAAATTTCTCGATATTCAACGGTGGCCTGATGTTCGCTATTTTGATAGGCAATATGTTTGCTCCGTTTCTCGACCATTGTGTTCGGGCCTATAAAGACAAAAAACCGGCGGGGGCCAAGCCATGATAAGAGAAAAACGCTGGTTCGGCGTCTTTTACATGTTTGTCGTGACGGCATTTTTCAGCACGATAGTAATAGGCTTCTCACGCTTTACGCGAACGAGGGTGGAAGCAAACAAAGCGATGGCTTTCGAACACGCCGTACTTGCTGTTTTGCCCAGCTTGTTCGATGCCGGCGCCGATAGTATAGAACTGCACCGCAGGTTCGCCGAGCAGGTTGGCGCTCCGGATGCATCTTCGGCAGGGGCCTATACATTCGAAGAAAACGGGCGAGTGGCGGCATACGCGCTGCCGATTTCCGGCCAAGGCTTCTGGGCGCCGATAAAAAGTGTCATCGGCATTGACGCGGACCGAAAAACCATCACTGCAATTGTTTTTTATGAGCAGAACGAGACCCCCGGTCTCGGGGCGCAGATAACTACAACAGAATTTCGCAAACAGTTCGAGGGCAAACTTGTTTCAAGCGGCGCCATGCCGCTCAATTTCAAGAGGGCCGGTGAGCCATTGGGCGAATCCGATGTACACGCCGTCACCGGTGCCACGCAGACGAGCATAAGACTTGAAAAACTGATCAACGCAGCATTGGTGAAATGGCGAACCGAGCTGGGCGAAAGAGCGGGTGAGAAGTGAGTGCGATGACCAAACAATCGCAGGCAAAAACAATTGCAGTCGAGGGGCTCTGGCGCAACAACCCCATTTTCAGGCAGGTCCTGGGTATATGCAGCACGTTAGCCGTGACGAATCTGGTGCTCAACACCGTCGTCATGAGCGTAGCGCTGGTGTTTACGCTGTCACTAAGTGCCGCTACCGTTTCCGTATTGAGAAAATTTACCCCGCGAAACATAAGGATGATGGTCGAGACGCTGGTTATCGCCTTTTATGTGATCATCGTCGATGTCGTGCTCAAGGCCTATTGGCCCCAGATGAGCGGAAACCTCGGCCCCTATGTCGGGCTGATAATTACCAACTGCATCGTAATGGGCCGGTGCGAGGCGTACGGCAACGCCAACCCGGTCGGCAGGGCGTTTCTCGACGGATTCTTCAATGCTATCGGATACTCGTTTGTCCTGCTGATCATCGCGATTGTTCGCGAACTTATGGGTATGGGGACATTGTTGGGATTCGCCGTGCCGTTTTTCAGCGGGCCCAACTGGGACAAGTGGATAATAATGGTGATGCCGCCGGGCGCTTTCTTTATGTTAGGCATAGTGACCTGGGTGTTCAGGGCTGTCCAGATAGCCCGGGAGGAAAAAACATGATGCTAAGCGAGTTTGAAATCTGGCAGGGATTTGTTGTTTGTATATCAGCGGTTTTTACGAATAATATTCTGCTGACTTACTTTTTGGGCATGTGCCCGTTTTTATCGGTGTCACGCGAGGTCAAGACCTCTGTCGGCCTTGGTTTTGCGGTGATATTCGTACTTACATGCACCTGCGCGCTCAACTGGCTGACATACCATCATGTTCTCGTACCGCTGGAGCTGGAGTTTTTCCGGTTCATTCTGTTTATCATAACGATTGCGGCGTTCGTCCAGTTTGTGGAGATGCTGCTTGACCGAACTTCGCCGCTGCTCTATCAAAAGCTCGGGATATTCCTGCCGTTGATAACGGTCAACTGTGCGATACTCGGCGCATCGCTTTTCATGGTGATTCGCGATTACAGTTTTGTAGTGACGATAGGTTATGGTCTTGGCAGCGGTATAGGGTGGTTTCTCGCGATAATAGCGATGGCCGGAATAAGGCAAAAGCTGAAAAACTCCAGGATTCCACGCGGCCTGCAGGGCCCCGGAATCGCGCTGATTATCGCAGGCCTGATGGCGCTTGCTTTCACCGGTTTTGCCGGAGTGCTGCAGGGCAGATAACAAGTGTATAACCGAAAAGGACTCGCATGATTCTTCAGATAATGCTCGCAGTGGCAGTCATAAGTTCGATAGGAGCAGTCCTGGCTGCGCTTCTGACGGTCGCCGAATACTTCCTCGCCAACTATGGGCCTTGCGAAATAACCATAAACGATCAGCGAGAGATAACAGTTCAGGGCGGCAGCAGCCTGCTCTCGACCTTGACCGCCGAAAAGATCTTCATTCCCAGCGCATGCGGCGGTCGCGGCACGTGCGGATTGTGCAAACTCAAAGTTGCCGAAGGCGCCGGCCCGCTGCTGCCGACCGAAGAGCCGTTCCTGGAAGAGCAGGAACGAACTTCAAATGTGCGAGTGTCGTGCCAGGTCAAGGTTCGCAACGACCTCAGGATCGAAATCCCACCCGAGCTGTTCTCGATCCGTGAGTATCGCTGCAGGTGCGCCGAAATTATCGACCTGACACACGACACAAAACAATTCAGATTCGAACTGATCGAGCCGGAAACAATCGATTACATCCCCGGCCAGTATATGCAATTACTAACCCCCGTTGATGAAAAGAGCGGCGAGGAGGTGTATCGGGCGTATTCAATGTCCTCGGATCCGGCCGAGAAAAATGTTATTGAAACGATCATCAGACTCGTTCCCGGCGGAATTTGTACAACTTACTGTTTCGAATATTTGAAAGTGGGAGACGAGGTCAAACTGAACGGCCCATACGGTGACTTCTGGCTTTCGGAGACCAACGCTCCCATCGTGTTCATCGCAGGCGGCTCCGGTATGGCGCCGATAAAGTCCATCCTGCATCATATGCGCAATACAGGAAACAAACGCAAAGCTACATATTATTTCGGTGCGAATAAAGTCGAAGAATTGTTCCTGGTAGATTTGATGAGGCAGTTCGAGTCGGAACTGGCAGATTTTCGATTTGTCCCTGTAGTGGCGGTTCCGGATGAATCAGAGAAATGGGACGGCGAAGCAGGACTGGTAACCGAGGCCGTCACCCGCGACCTGAAAAACGCGCCCGAATGTGAAGCGTATCTTTGTGGCGGTCCGGGGATGATCGATGCGGCCATTAACGTACTCAAAGAACTCGGAATCGGTGAAGAACGAATCTACTATGATAAATTCGAGTGAATTGTTGGGGATAAGACCACTATGAAAGAATCTTCGCGTATTCAAAGGCTCGATGAGGTCTTGCGATCGTCGAAACTTGTCGCCGCTGGCTTTATGGGCGTCGACAATCGAAGCGTTAACGAGGTTGTCGAAGACGATGCCGCCCAAATGTCGAAGCTCGGTGTCACTGCCCAGCAGATTGCCTCACGGATGCACCGGATCACCGATCTCGCCAAAAAGGGGCTTGGTACGTGGGTCGAAATTGATCAAAGCCGCCGGGCGATGGCGGAGGAGGCCA
>Ga0075123_10000839_pt1 | contig 15790 bp, 11 predicted proteins | sample AntAceMetag02UKX_FD_69808 | JGI IMG/M metagenome (GOLD analysis project Ga0075123, IMG submission 69808) | Saline lake microbial communities from Ace Lake, Antarctica - Antarctic Ace Lake Metagenome 02UKX | ecosystem: Environmental > Aquatic > Non-marine Saline and Alkaline > Saline | place... | reverse complement strand
TACATATTTGTAAAACTCTCTTTTATTAAATTTTCTCTTTTTAATTTTATGACAGGTTTCTTCTATCTGTTTTAATTGTCTAATGCCCCAGTAAGTTAGCAAATTCTGCCCCGGAAAACAATTGTATTCCTTGAAAGCTTCTTTTGATTGGTTCAGATTAAATAGTTTACTAACTTTAAACAAGCTATCGACTTGTCCTTGAGAATATTGTAAAAAATAGTATTTCAATTCTACAAGCGCAAAAAAAATTGTCTTTGCATAATTTTCAAGTAAGGAAAATTCCAGCATTGGATCAAATCCACCGAGCCCTAATTCGATTAAAGCGGATGCAAAATTGAAAGGCAATCCTGCTAATATTGTTTGTTCAGGAAATGTTTTCACCGCGCCGGGAAGCTTTTTCCTCATCTTAAACCAATAATTATAATGAATCGGAAAACCATCTAACAGCATTGCTGCTTTCAATGATGCTTTATTATAATTACGAAGCAAAGACAATTGAGCAATCCATTCTTCATCATTGGGAATGGGTTTTAATCTTATTGCGAAACTAATGTCATCTCCCATTAGTCCTACCGGCACTAATTTAATTAGTTTTTCAGGAAACATGCGGTCAGTTCTTCTCCAACTAATACTAATTGAATAATCAATTGGCAAAGATAAAAAAGCAATTTCATCAATAAATCGTTTATAGTAATTGTCCATCTCCCTGCAAAGTGGAATAATTTGATCTTTGCGTGGCACATCTTTATTTATTTCGTCAATCATTAATTTACATAACTTTACATCCCCAATATTTTCATAAGATTTATCTTGTTCTTTAAAATAATATCTTGCTATGGCTGCCATTTTTCGAACAGTATTTTGATAATCCTTTTCAACAGTTTTTATCAGAGAGTCTAATTGAATATCTTCTTCCAACAGCTCGGTTAATAATGATTGATATAATTGAGTATTCAAAGGGTTTGAGACAGGCTGTATTTTATTTTTTGTATTTGTTAAAAATCCTTGAAAACTGTCCAAAGAGTCAAACATTATTTCAGAATAATAATTAAGACTATCCAATAGCGACGAATTGAATACTTGAACTTTTGAAATTTGAAAAGCTACTCTATTCTTTAATATTTCAATTTGGTCCAATGCACAATCAATATTAATTGGATCAATGGTTGTTAAATTATCTCGTGCATTATTTAAAAATTCCGGCGCCATTTTTACTCTGCCAAGAATTTTTTCGGGAACAACATTCAATGAATCTGAAGATTGACATAATAATGCGTCAAAAGCATCAAATAATTTCCGGACATAAAAATGTGAGTCGTACTTCCATCTTTTCCATTCATTCAATTCTAAAAACAAATAATTTACCTGTTTTTTTACAATAAAATAATTTACCCGACTGTTGAAAGATATTGAACTGGTATCAACTAAAGAAAGTCTATCAGAAAATATGTTAAGCTGATTGATTATTTGTTCGATATTTTCGAAATTGTAATTATCCAATCGATTATCATATTTATGAATTCCCATTAAGGAAGCCTCAATCGGAAATGATTTTGCATAAAATTGAATGAAATCGTCGGTGAGATGATTTACTTCCCAATCCTCAACAATTTGTTCGCACTGGGAAAAAATTAGAAATGTTGATATGAAAAAAATGAAGAAATAAATTTTAGCAGAATTAATAAGTTTCACATTTATCTCCGCAATGTGAAAAACATATTCAAGAAATATTGGATTTGATCTTTGTTATTTTTGGATTATGCTCACACACAATGACAGTAATAGTTACATTTTAATCCTTATCAAACAAACAGACTAACATCCCCTTTTCCCTTTCTGAGCACAACAAATTCATCGTCATTAGTTAAATCAACCACGCTCGAAGGAGCGCCGCTTATGAATCCAGCATCGATAACCACACTGAGCAGGTGTCCAAGCCTGATGTCAATTTCCTCGGCATCAGTAAAAACATCAAATTCACCGAAACTGGCGCTGGTACTGACAACAGGATTTCCCAACTCTCTTAACAATGCCTGGCAGATATTGTTATCAGGCACCCTTATTCCTACGGTTTGCCTTTTACTAACCATTAACCTGGGAACAAGGCGCGTTGCTTTTAAAATAAAAGTATAAGGACCAGGCAGCAGATGGCGCATCACTTTGTACGATCTATTGGAAACGTGGGCATATTTGCTGATGTTTTTCAAGTCAGGACAAATAAAGCTGAGATGATCTTTGTGCGTTTTCCTTTTTAAAATACGAATTTTATCAATAGACTTTTTCTTAAAAATATCACATCCGATCCCATAAACAGTATCAGTCGGATAGGCTATAATGCCACCATTTCTCAGTTTATCGACAACTTTGATTATCAACCTTTCTTGAGGATTATCAGAATTTATTTCGTACATGATTGCCATTGCAAAAAAATTTTATCCATTTTTTTTATGAATCTTTTTTTTACTTTTCTGGAATTTTGCCTGATCTTTTTTGAATTTTTTTTTAGGCATTACATTTTTCTTTTGTCTGTTTGGGATTGCCTTCATTGTTTTTTCCGCTATTCTATAGTATTACAAGTTAAATCTTCATAGTTCTTTTTTGAAATTTAAAATGGTAACTATACAGGCATAGTTTTTATTCGCTAAAAAACAGAAGGTAACTATACAAGCGTTTTTTGTGCAAAAAAATTTATAACTAAACACTGAAAACACCGAAATTAACCGAGTTAATTTTTTTATTTTCTAAATGGTTTTTTCAGTAAGATTCAGTGTTTTTCGGTGTTTAATTTTGCGGCTCGCCGCGTTAGGATGATGTGAAAAATGGTTGCCATTTCTCTTTATCTGGTGGATTTTGAATTAAACTAATAACGATCAAACAAAAAAGTGAACCAAATAGTGCTGGATAAATAGCAGGTATCCCAAATAAAAAATCACCTTGAATTTTACGCGCAATTTCCCAGATTATTGTAATTAACATACCTGCGAGAATTGAAGCCACTCCAGCATGCGATGTTGCGCGTTTCCAGAAGAATACAGCCATCAAGGCTGGGGTTAAACCTGCACCATAAACTGTGTACGCCGCATAAGCAGCATCCAAAATTCTCGGGAAAAATTGGATTAACGCAAAAGCCATTATTCCCAGAATAATTACCATAACCCGAGAAAATAAAACGATGGAATGATCTGAAATTGCCGGATTTATGAACCGTTGATAAATATCATGCATGACATTTGTTGCCGGCACAAGCAGAAAACTATTTGCAGTTGAAATAATTATTGCCATTATTGCAGCAATCAAAATGCATCCGATAATAACTGGCATTCCCTGATGAGCGACCAATATTATGATTTTTCCGGATTCATTCACGGGTAAATTTTTAAAATAACTACTGCCGATCACTGCCAAACTTTGTAATGCAACGCCAATAACGATAACGCCGATTATCCAGCCGATAACCGATTTTTGGGCTTCCTGTGGATTTTTTGCCGAAAAGAACCGCTGGTACATGTTTCCATTTCCCAAAGCAAGAAGCAAAGTTGGCACAAAATATCCCATTGCCTGAATTGCCGTCATATTCCCTAAAATTGCGTCTTTTCGGGGAGGAACATTATTCACGATGTACTCCAATCCTCCAACATGGCTGATAAGAAATGGTACTGCAATAAATACTCCTGTAAGAATTAGTATTCCATTGATAACATCTAAATAGGCAACCGAAAGCATGCCTGCAGTCAACGTATAAAGCACGACAAAAACAGCCACAATTATCATTGCCGTTTCCATGGAAATTTTTCCATCAGAAATAATATTCAAAACCCAGCCGCCGCCGCGAAACTGGTAACTGACAATAGTGATGTAGGCAATAATGGTCGTAATTGTTGCCAGCAGCCTCGCCCATTTATTGTAGCGAACTTCAAGAATATCAGGCACTGTGTATTGACCAAAAGTGCGAACTCTTCCGGCAATAAAAAAAACAACTATTATTCCCAACCAGCCTCCAGCGCTGCCAATTAAAGATGAATAACCGTGATGGTAGCTGAGATCAGAAACACTGAAAATATCTCCTGACCCGATCCAGGTTGCCAGCAGCGTTCCCACTAAAATTGGCGCAGTCAATTTTCTCCCGGCAACCATAAAATCTTCCTGGCTTTTTACTCTAAATGCCAGAATTGCACCGACAGAGAAAAGAGCGACAAGATAAGTTGCAATCGTGATAATATAAACCATGGATTTCCTTGATTTCTTTATGTTGAATTATACCAGTTGGAATTATATAGCAATATAAGTTCGAAGTGTCTAAAGTTTGAAGTGCCTAAAATTATTTTTATCTATATTTAGCGCACTTTAGTATCTAAAAAGTTCATTTCTTGTACAATCTTCCTTCGGCAGATTTCTATTATAGATCGAAGATGCACCATCTTTTTGGAGCATTGATTCGCCGAAGGAGAATGTGCAAAAATAAATCACGCAAAGACGCAAAGAAAATCAAAAAAAACTTTGCGATTCCTTCGCGGTTTTGCGTGAGATTTTTTTTTGTTTTGGTTCTGGCTTGTCCAGGTTAGGCACTTTAATTCGCTTTAGCCATTTTCGTATTTCAAAATACTTATTTTTATTTAAAAAGTCAAGTTGAAATAAACAGAATGATTATTTTTTATTACATACAATTTCATTACAGAAATTGATCTATTAGTGAACATTGAAAAAATATTAATTATGTAGTTTTCATTCAAGTGCTAATTATTTTTAGTGACATTGCGATTATCATATTAACAAAATTCACATAATACAATAAAAATAAGGCTCTTCTCCAATTTGGAAAAGAGCCTTATTTTTTCTGATGCAGCCCCTAATGTTTTAACATTTGCTTTTATGTCATGGTTGAATAAATACTAACTGAAAACTAAGCACTTGAACGCTCTCCGCGCCATTAATGGGACCATCAACGATAAACTGTGGGTACATCTGTGAAATTGTATAATAATGGTGCAACTCAATTGTAATAATGCCCGTTCTTAAATAAAATTGCCCCGTGTCCCTTTCTTTTACATGAGGAGCGCCTGGATCATCTGGAACCACTTTATAAAGACCGGCATTGGGTTCTTGAGGATAATAAAAATTACCGCTTTCATCCTTCATTATTATGAAGAAACTTTCATTTTTCTGATAGTCTCCACTATTATACCAAACTTGTGCTGTAACCTGATACAAGCCTTCATAAATAATTTCTGCCTGCCCGGCATTTTTTGCTACTTGCGGACATGAATTATGAAAAGCGGCTACCGTTGCCATTGAAGATACGTAAATAGGGGACACTTGGTTTTGAATAGTTGAAGAAACGACTTCAATAGTTTCAAATGCTGTTGCCTGTCCCGCCTGATTGTAAGCTGTTGCACCAATCTCTCGCTTACCTTCAGAATAGAATATCACTTCAGCTTTTCCGTTCAATCCAGGCAACTGAACGTAATCGACATCTACTCGATCGGCGTTTTGACTGTGCCATTCAATGTGCGCTGGTTTCCCAACCTCGACACTGTCAACTACAGATAGAAAAATGATCGGAGATTCCGGCTGTTCTGGTTCGTTAACAAAAACTGAATCGGTTTTAGTGGTGATTGTTTGAGCTTCCCCATAAGCGACTGCCGTAAAAATTTTCAAGCCAGGGTTTTCAAAATAAACATCTTCAGTGCCAGCAGGTCCCCGAACGCCAATTCCCTGGTCAATAATTACCTGGTAGCCATCACTGGACCAGGAAACAGATATTGGCTTGCCATATTCAACCGCCTCCGGCGTTACCGAGAAATTTAGTGAAGGCGGATTAACTTTGGAATCGCTTTTTGTCCCAACATGTAATTGAACTGATCGTGATACTGCTCCTGCTGAATTAGTAACGATAATTGTGTAATTAGCGCTTACATCCGGAGATACATTCTGGTTACCATTTTTTCCAACTTCACCGATTCCCTGATCGAGAATAATTTTAACATTCTCACCCGAAACATCCCAATGCAGCACAGCAGTCTCACCTTTCAAAATTGAATCCGGAACTACTGAAAAAGCATTGATCACTGGTCGAAGTAAAGTCGGATTTTCTTCATCTTCAACAACTAAAGTATCATAATCAACTGCTGTACTTCCCGGCCCGTAAGCATGCGCTTCAATTTTATAAACGCCGGGTGTATCGAAATTAATCTGCCAGGCACCATCAAGTCCTGGATTAGAAACATAATCCACAGATACAGAAATTGCATTTGAAGACTGCCATTTAATTGTTGCTGATTCAGAAATTTTTATATTTTTAGGATAAACGCTCAATTCAATTACAGGCGGAACATTCGGATCATCGACAGGATTTGAAATGTTAACACTATCAATTACGCTTTTACTACCAGCAGTATTATAAGCAGTGGCTTTAATGTATTTTTTTCCAGCCAATTGAAAAACAACTTCACGCTTACCGCTTAATCCAGGATTTTCGATATAATCAATATCTATGCGTTGGGCATTATTCGACTCCCATGAGATGACCAGGGGTTGATCAACAGTTCCAGAATCCGGTAATGCTAAAACGACATCCGGTAATTCGGAACCTTTTTGCTTCTCCATCTGGATGTTTTGAATGACGATACTATCAACCCGAATCTCAATAGCAGTCAAAAACAGACGGTAACCCGGTCGTTCTGCACTTAAAAAATACCCGCCCGGATCCAATACATAATTTTTTTCGCGTACATAAAATAAATCAATGATATCGCTTTTGTCATTGCTCAAAACAGTAATGACCGAATCTTGATCAACTGTAATGAACAACTGTCCCTTATTCAAGGATAATTTTTTTAGTAACGCTTCAATAAATACAGATTGAGATGGATTGATTGCAATACTTTCCGTGTATAATTCAAATCCATTTTTTTGAATTCGCAACGAATGAATGCCAGCATCCACATTCTCCTTTGTAAAAGGAGTGTAGCCTGCAAAATCTCCATCCCAAAATACTTTTGCGTTATCGACAATTTGTCCTTCAAAATCAGTAGAGGAAATTATAATTTTGCCAAAGCCTTTTTCTAATTCGGCATTATCAGTATTACCTTCAGTTGGTAAGGGCGCTTTACTACACCCCCAACCCAATATCAGCAAAAAAATAATCCCCCAGCACGCTGCAGTACTTTTGCTGTTCATAGCCTTACCTCACTGATGTTAGTTAATTAAAAATTTAAAATTTAATTCAAATAGAACTCCGCTTACCCATTGATCGGATTCCGTTAATGTACTCAACCTTGAAAATGAATATCCAACAAATGTTTCAAAATATTTCCACTTAAGGGAAGGTCCCGCTGTTATTCCCAAAATTTTCATCGTCCAATTATCTGTTTTTGAAAGAAATTCCCAGCCTGAAAAAGCGCCAACTTTATATGCCAAAGTTCTTCTCGGAAACAATGAAACATATCCCATTAACATTGCATCGCCTCTTTTGCCAAGATCATCTTTTCTGCTCCATGGTGTAAAACCACCTTCCAGATCAAATGCCCAGAATTGTCGTTTCAATGAAATTCCGATACAAGGAACTAACAGATCGTAAGGAGAACCAGTAGTCCATGCTAAAAAGCTTGTCTTTATTTCCCAATCGAAGTACACAGGTTCAATATTATTATTTTTGGATGAATTTTCTATTATTAAAATTTGATTTATTGAATCTCTCGCCGCTGCAAGTTGATCTTGTTTATTCTTGTTCAATTTTGATAGCATGTTAAATAGTGAATCATTCATAGCCTGAAGCTTATCCACTTCTTTGCGTAATTTGAAAACATCCGGTGGTTTTGGCGCCCATACGACTTTAACCCCACGAAACAGTTCATCCGTTATTCCAACTTCGCCTTTGTTGTAAAGTTTTTTCAATTCTAAAGCTCGTTCTAATTTTTTTGCCTGATCAACTGCATTTGAAATTTTTGGATTTTTGCCTAATCCTTTCCATTTTAAATTGTCAGCAGCGCCTAAAAAAGTTACCACAATATCATCACGTTTCATCAAACTATCTAAAAAAGCCAACGCTTTTTTATCTATTGACTTATCATCAAATTTAGCGCTGCCTGGTTTATTTGTCTTAATCCAGATTGAACCAGATTGCTGGGCCCAAACAAAGTTAGTTAATAATATAAAAACCAAAAAAAATAATAATATTTTACAATTCTTTATTCTCATTTTAAAATCCAAACCTACTTATGAAGAGCTTGTTTATTTTTTCAGAGTTCTGGATAAATCAATACTAATTGATTGTATTTTTTTTACTTAATTACATTAGCTGCTATTTATCCAGCAATTAATGTGCCAAACTTGCTAGTATGATGCTGAATCATTGATTAAATTTTATTAATATTCAACTTTATAGTATTATCAACAAGTTACACATTCCAATGTCTTAAGCCAAAATGTTAACGCCATATCTCAATCATTTTTATTGACTTAGCAGATTAAAAACTTTTTGTTTTTATAACAACTTATTTATTAAATATTACTAAATCAACAAAGTCATTAATGATTGCTTTAATATTTTAAAATTAAACGGTTAAATATTTCATTTTGAAATGAAATACAATTTGTTAAGTTTCCAACCTCATTGGTGACAAAGTTAAATTGCTGCCCTGATGATCAATTGTTAAGCTAAAATTTGTGAACAAGGAAACAAATTATCTTGACATAGGGAAATTAATTGTATATATTTTGAGGAGTTTAAAAAACAAGGAATAAATTTGCGACCTACCAAAATCCCAAGAGTAAAAATCTGCTGTATCCAATCCATAGAAGAAGCCTGGATGGCGATTGAATATGGTGCATCGGCAATCGGATTGGTATCACACATGCCCAGCGGACCTGGAGTTATTAATGAAGACTTGATTGCTGAAATTGCAGCAGTTATTCCCCCAGGAGTTACTTCTGTATTATTAACAAGTCAACAAAATCCTGCACTGATCATTGAACGGCATCAAAAATGCAAAACAAATGCAATTCAATTGTGTGATCGTATCAGTTTAGTAACTCCTAAAGAATTGCAGGATACCATGCCAGGTGTGGATATTATTCAAGTAATTCATGTTACAGGAAAGGAATCAATTGATGAAGCTGTTTCAATTGCTCCATTTGTGAACGGGATTTTTTTGGATTCTGGAAATAAATTTTTGCCAGTAAAAGAATTGGGCGGTACTGGCAGAATCCATGATTGGAGCATTAGCCGCATGATTCGAGATAGGGTAGAGACGCCTATTTTTTTAGCAGGCGGGCTTACTCCTGATAATGTGGCTGATGCTATAAAACAAGTCGAGCCGTTTGGAGTTGATGTGTGCAGCGGTGCGCGGACAGATGGGAAATTGGATGAGGAAAAACTTAGGGAATTTATGAACATGGTCAATTCGATTTGATAATTTTGAAATTGCGTATTATTTAGGTAGGACAAAATGGCATCTTGTGCTACTTATTTTATCAACCAAAAATAAAGCGGAGATAAAAATGGAATTGCTACGGAAAATAGGAATTGTTCTTCTTGTATTAAATAGTTTGTGTCCAACAGATTTTGTTATCGCTAAAATTGATGATGGGCTTGAGAATGCAATTAAACTTTTCGATGAACAAAAGTTTGACCACGCAAAGAAAATTTTTGAAAGGATTGCTAATGAACAGTCAGAAAATCCGATTGCTTATGACTACCTGGGTAGAATTTTCTTGGTCTGGGGAGATTACGATAAATCAATTAAGTGGCTAAAAAAAGCAGTAAAAATGGACGAAAATAGTTCCCAGTATCATTTCCACTTAGGACAGGCTTATGGGGTTAAAGCACAAAAAGCAAATATTTTTAAAAAGCCCGGCGCAGCTAATAAGGTAAAAAAGGAATTTGAAAAAGCCGTTGAATTAGACCCAAAGAATATTGAAGCCAGGTTTGGATTGATGCAATTTTATCTTATGGCGCCTGGTATAATGGGCGGTGATAAAGATAAAGCAAAAGAGCAAGCTTCAGAGATTAAGAAATAGATGAAATGCAGGGGCATAGGGCATTCGCATTATTTTATAGTATTGAAAAAAAATACGATGAAGTGGAAAAGGAATATTTAGCAGCAATAAAAAAGGAACCTGATGATTTATCTTTTTCTTATCGTTTAGCCAACCTTTATATTAAAATGGAGAGATATGATCAGGCTTTTGCAATTTACGAAAGTATTCTAAAAAAACATCCGGAAGAAATAAATATCAGTTTTCAAATCAGTCGATTAGCTTTAATTTCAGGAAAAAATTTAGGCATTGCTGAGGAATGTTTAAAAAAATATATTAAATCTGAATCAAACGAAAATAATAATTTAAATTCCTGGGCGCATTATAGGTTAGGAAATATTTATGAAAAAATAGGCAAACAAGAAAAGGCAAAATTTGAGTACAAAACTGCTTTAAAATTAAATCCCGATTTTAAAAAGGCAGAGAAGGCGTTGCAGAAATTAAAGTAATAAAAAAAGCCCGGCGCACCACCACCGGGCTTTAGAAGGAGAAAAGCACCAAGATGAATATGAAGGAACACTATGAGGGAGGACTTAATTATTAATTCAATTCTTAATAAATATAAATAAAATCGGGCGTGCTTTCACAAAATCCCATCATCACCACTCGCCTGGCTAGCGTCACCCAACATGCCCGATTTTCTGTTAAAAATTATTTTACTGATTTGCAAACTATTAGTTGAAATTCAATTATTGATTTTGTTAAGTTATGTTTTGTTAAATTAAGGTTAATTTTATTTATGTCTATCGAATTTCACTTTTATCTAATCAAATTACGTGCCATAAATAAATGCAAGGCTGTAACCCATTATATAATAATAAGATAGTAATTAAAATTATAAAAACTAAATAGATGGAATGTTAAGCAATAATGTAAATTATGTTCAATTTACGGCATAGTTTACGTTTAACTGTTGAAAAAAATATGTCAACTTCAAAAAATATAGACTGATAGTTACGAATTGTTAATGTTGTTCAAATTTCGACAAAATAAAATTTTATTTTTGCTATGTTCAAATACCGACAGATAATTTATATTGAATAACTCTTTTCTGAAAAATAGATTGATGAAGGTTACATTTTAAACCTTTACGAGAATAAATACATTGGGAGATAGTTCACAAGGAAGGAAAATAAAAAATAAAAAAGTGCGGCGTACTGGATTTAAAATGTGAAAGAATTAGAGAAGCTATCTATTTGTTATTTAACAACAGAGCTACGTCGCACTTTAATTAAAAACGATAAATTTAAACAAGGCTGTTTAGTCTAACTAAACCTCAAAAGTATCCAATCAATACATTAGGGTAACTATGTTTTGTCGGTATATTTTCACACTTCAACTCCGCTCAGTGTGAAGTCTGTACGCTGCTTCATGCTGAGTCCCGACAAGTCAGGAAAGCATGATAATTAATATTCTCTAATACCATTTTTTACTGAGCGGATACTCTCAATATTTAATTTTAAGAGTAAAATATTTATGTCATTAGCCAAAATTTGTTCCAATTAGATTTTATCTAATATATGTTTTTTAATTCGATTATGAATAAGGGTTCAGCGGAAGTTCTATTTTTAATTATTTGAGATATCTTTTTTTTATTAATATTCAAAACTTGCCTATCGTTCACGATCAAATCAAATTCCCCTTTTTTTAATACCAAAAGGGCATCTTGTGTATTCGATACAGCAGTAATATGACTTTCAAACCTGCTGAATAATTGAACCTGGTATTGCAATTGATGAAGATTCCTGTTAATTAGCAGAAGGTGCATTTTTTCATTAATAGCCTTATTCGTCAATGAATTTGAAATGTCTCTAACACCTGTATAACTAACCATTTATTAAAATCCTGTTCAATTGTCTATCTGAGAATAATCATTTGCAATTAATTTAAAACAAATTATGTGCCAGGATTGTAAATTTAGATTTTGTTTAAGTCTATTGATCATAAGTCGTTGAAAAACAAATACAGTTTAATAGGTCGGCTTATTTTATTGAAAATTTATAATTTTATTAATGTTCAAAATCTGACTTAATAAATGAAGATAAAGCAGGACTTATTGGACAACAAGTGATGAAATTACAGTGCTAAAATATTGAGTTACTTCAAAGATGGAATTTTTTATGTTAGTAGAATTAGCAAATAATGTAATAGTTCACCTCTATATCCACTTGATAATCAAAAGATTGATTTACGAATAAAGATTAAAGATTTTTGATTTATGAAAGGATACAGTGTGAAAAATATAAATCATAAAATTAAAATACTTCTAAAATCGTAACTCTTTAATCTTTATTCTGAGATCAAAAGAAGGATTTGCTAGGCGGTGAATTATTACGCAAATAATTAGTTGTGTTTGAGGTGGTGTTTTTCAATTTTACTATACAATGTACCCCGGCTAATCTCCAATAATTCGGCTGAATGTTTTAAATTCCAATTTGTCTTTTCCAACACTTTTCCAATTAATGATTTTTCAGCCTGGGCAAGTGAGAAGGATGGGAGAGCCAGACCAACCGATAAACCAGTCGCATGTACCTTGATATTTTGGGGCAATTCTTTTTCTGATAGTATTTTTCCTTTACAAAATACAACTGATCTTTCAATAGCATTTACTAGTTCTCTTACATTGCCGGGCCAACTGTAGGATTGTAAAATATTTATTGCCTTTTTTGAAATTTTACTAATGGGTTTGTTCATTTCAGTGGCATATTTTTTAAGGAAATGTTGAGCTAATACGGGAATATCTTCCTTTCTTTCAACAAGAGGCGCCATGGTGATATTTATAACGTTTAATCTATAAAATAAATCTTCACGGAATTTACCTTCTTTTACAGCTTTCTCTAAATCACGATTTGTGGCAGTGATCAGTCTAATATCCACTTTTATTGTATCGTTACCACCGATTCGTTCAAATTCTCTTGCCTCTAAAACCCTTAACAGTTTAACCTGGGTTGAAACAGGTATGTCGCCAATTTCATCAAGGAATATTGTTCCACCATCCGCTAACTCAAACCTTCCAATCCTTCTGGAAACAGCAGAAGTAAAGGCGCCTTTTTCATGTCCAAAAAGCTCACTTTCAATAATTGTCTCTGGTAAGGCTGCACAATTTACTTTAATATATGGCTTACCTTTTCGTTTGCTTGAGTAATGAAGAGCATTAGCAACAATTTCTTTGCCCGTCCCACTGTCGCCCGTTATTAAAACTGTTGAGTCTGTTGGAGATACTTGTTTTATTTGATCATATACTTTACGAATTTGAGGACTAACACCAACAAAATTTCGAAAGCCAAACAGTTCGTCAAGTTGATCCTGTAATATATTTTTTTCTCTTAAAAGAGTTTGAGATTTAATAATTCTGTCAATTACAAGAGATATTTTCTTAATGTCAACAGGCTTGCTAATATAATCATAAGCGCCTTTTCGCATTGCTTCTACAGCAGTGTCGATTGCTGCATCACCTGTAAATATGATAACCGAAACATTGGGATCATTTTCCAAAATTTTTTCCATAAATTCAATCCCATTCATTTTGGGCATATTTAAATCGAGGAAAACAATGTATGGCTGATAGTTTTTATAGAGTTTCAAACCATCATCTACATTATCTGCTGCTACAACGTTCATTTGTTTTGCTAATAATAGATCCTTCATGAAATCTAACATCAGCTTTTCGTCATCAACAACTAAAATAGGTTTTGCTTTAATCATTTGATGCCTTAGATTTTAGTAATGGGTAGGTGTTTCTATAATTATTTTGTAACTTTTCATAAGAAATTAAGTAAATTAATGGTGCTTTGGATATTGAATATTTACAATTATTGTGCCCATCTTATTTTGTAAGTAAAATTTGTTTTATATTACATAAAAAATTGAAAAAGCATTTTAATTTGTGTATAACTAATATACAATAAAGCTTTAATTTAACTGGAGATAGGTATGATAATTAATTAAGACATTATTGGCATATTTAATAAATTTTATCAATTAGAATTCTATTTGATTAATTAAAATTAATTCTTATATTGCAATTTGCAAAGAAACCTATTACAAATTTAAAAGGAGTTACAATGAAATCTTTAACAAAATTGCTTTTAGTTGTTTTTCTTTTAGTCAGCATAAGTACAGTTCAAAGCCAAACCGTTGAAGAGTACATTAAAAATGCTGAACAAGCAAATAATTCCGGAAATCTAACACAAGCAATAAAAATTATGAAAGAGGTGGTTAACAAGCATCCGGAAAATGCGCTGACTAATAGTTACCTGGGACTTTACACAGGCATGGCAGCCGGCGCTACTAGTAATTATATGGAAGCCGGTAGGTTGGTAAACGAATCTTTTGAATTGTTAAACAAGGCAGTTTCACTTGATTCGCAGAATCCAGTTATCAGATTACATCGGGGAATTATGGGAGTAAGTATTCCTGAATTTCTGGGAAAACTCGACATCGGAATTAAAGACCTCCAATTCATAACCAAACTGGCTGAACAATCTCCAGCTGCTGTTCCAAAGGATATTCTTATTTCTGCTTATGATTACATTGGAAGGGGATTTAAGAAAAAGAAGGATAATGAACAGGCAAAAGCAGCCTGGCAAAAGGTGATTGAATTGTCTCCAAATTCTGAAATTGCAAAGACAGCGAAAAAAAATATTGAAAAGATTTCAGAATTTAAACAACCGGAACCGATAAAGAAAAAAGGACCTGATACTGTTGATATAACTGAATTAAAAAAGAAGTTAAAAAAAGATCCTGATAATCCAAAACTTCTCGTAGAACTGGGCAATGCTTATGCCGGGACAAAAAATTTTGAGCAAGCAGAGAAAACGCTAAAAAAAGCAATAGAGTGTGATTCAACAAATGTTGACGCTTACAAATCGCTTGCATTAGTCCTTGGTGAATTGGCAGGAAAGGGTTACGATAAGAAAATTTACGAAAACACTGATTACAGGTCCAACCTTGCGTTCGAGGTAATGCAAGTTTTAGACAAAGTTGTCGAACTGGCGCCTGACGATTGGGAAATGAGACTCACACGAGGAATCGTTGGCGTTGAGATGCCTTTCTTTGTTGGAAAAATTGATCAAGCGCTGGAAGACTTAAATTTAATCATTAATAGTAATGCTCCTAATTCACTCCAGGCTCAGGCGCTGGTCTGGCAGGGGAGAGCATACCAGAAAAAAGCAATGACAAATTGGATCAAAGTTATTTCGGAATATTCAAATTCTGAAGCCGCAAAAAGTGCATTCAGCATGATGTGTCCTCCGATTAAACATCTTGATCTTTCAAAATACAAGGCTCCATTTTTGGTGATTGATTTTGTTCTGGGTTTCAAAGACGAATTAGCGCCGCAGACCGCAATCTGGATTGAAACTAAGGACGGAAGATTTGTTAAAACAATTTACGTTTCAGGTTTCAGCGGACATGCAAAGGAAAAACAGGTGAACCTTTCGGACTGGGCAGATGCCTCAAATTTTTCCGATGCCGATGCTGTGACTGGCGCCAGCATTGACCTGGGACATCATATTTATGTCTGGGATTTAAAAGATAAATCGGGAAAGAAAATAAAACTTGGACAATACGTTGTCAAAATTGAGGTCGCCTATTGGCCCAGTATGGAATACCAGTCGGTGTCGGCAAATGTTAAATTAGAAACTAAAGCTGATAGATCAGTAGTTCATGAAGGAAATTTAATACCTTATTTAGAGGTAAAGTATTATCCTTTTAATTAAAAATTCTTTTACAAAAAAGAACAAAGATTTTACTT
>Ga0075123_10000837_pt1 | contig 15804 bp, 16 predicted proteins | sample AntAceMetag02UKX_FD_69808 | JGI IMG/M metagenome (GOLD analysis project Ga0075123, IMG submission 69808) | Saline lake microbial communities from Ace Lake, Antarctica - Antarctic Ace Lake Metagenome 02UKX | ecosystem: Environmental > Aquatic > Non-marine Saline and Alkaline > Saline | place... | reverse complement strand
CTTCAATGGGAAGCGATGCTGCGGGCGAAGGCAGCCGGTTGTCACGCTTATGATATGTGGGGAGCGCCGGATGACTTCAATGAAAACAACCCGCTCTGGGGCGTTTACCGCTTCAAGGATGGTTTTGGCGGTCAGGTCGTCCGCACGCTGGGCGCTTGGGACATCCCCATCCGTCCGTTGATCTACCGGCTTTACAGCCAGATTCTCCCCCGTATCCTGGGGTGGATGCGCAAGCGCGGGAAATCCGAGACCAGAAGGAGTATGAGCGGATGAGACCTCGCTTACGCTTCGCCCACCTCCCCACCCCGGTAGAAGAAATACCGCGGCTGTCTGCCGCGCTCAAGGGACCGCGTTTACTGGTTAAACGAGACGACCAGACCGGTCTGGCTTTTGGCGGGAATAAAACCCGCAAGCTGGAATACCTACTTGCAGAAGCCCGGCAAGAAGGCGCACAAACGCTGATCAGCGCAGGCGCGGTGCAGTCCAACCACTGCCGCCAGACGGTCGCAGCCGCCGCCCGGTTCGGGATGGACTGCATCCTGTTGCTGTTTGGCGACCCACCTGATCCGCCAGACGGAAACTACCTTCTGCATCATCTCCTTGGCGCTGAAATCATCTTCACCAGCCGCGAGACTCTCGAAACTCGCCTGGCTGATGTCTTTGAACAGGCACAAACTGAGAATCGCAAACCTTACCTGATCCCCTACGGCGGCTCCAACCCGACCGGCGCGCAGGGCTATGTCAATGCCATGCTGGAACTGGCGGAACAGGATGTTCACCCGGATTGGATCGTTTTTCCCAGTTCGTCCGGAGGCACACAGGCAGGGATGCTGGTTGGTGCAAGGATGAGCGGCTATAACGGCAAGATCCTGGGAATCAGTGTGGATCAACCCGCGGATGTACTTTCAAAGCATGTGGCAGAACTGGCCACAGAGACCGCTGCGTTCCTTGGCGAAACATGGACTTTCTCCGCTGATGAAGTCCTGGTCAATGCTGACTATCTGGGGGCGGGCTACGCCGTGATGGGCGAACCGGAGGTGGAAGCAATCAACCTGTTCGCCAGGCAGGAAGCGCTCCTGCTGGACCCGGTCTACACCGGACGCGCCGCAGCGGGCCTGATCGATATGATCCGGAAAGGTTTCTTTGACCCGAATGAAACGGTTTTATTCTGGCATACCGTCGGCGGACCAGCACTCTTTGCCAGCAGATATCAGGACAGATTATTATCAAGCTGAAAGAGAACAACGAAATCGCACTCACAGATTTCATATAAAATTGCTCATATTTTGATTCGCTGGGGGAAAATCATGGTTTGGTATTCAAAATGTTCGAATCTGTTCTAGAGGAGTCACCGATGAACATTAGCCATCCATTCCAAGTAATCAATAAATCTTCAATTAATTGCCCTTCTCAAGCAAATAAATAGAAATGTAACAATTAATTGGTTGATTAATTATCTCTATGTACTATAATATTAGTACAAATAACAGAGGAATGGCATTATGGCAACATCAAATCATTCAAAACCTTACACACCTCAAAGCCATTGGCGCGCGCAGCTTATGCAAAGCATGCAAGATGCATCCAATGCTTTACCCCCATCAAACATCAATGTGGGTCGCAGGCTGCAGGAACTGAGGCTCATCCAGGGGCTTTCTTTGAGAGCGTTGGCAAATATGAGCGGGTTAAATTTCAACACCCTAAGTTTGATCGAGAACGAAAAAACCTCTCCCAACGTCAGTACACTTAAGCAGCTTGCGGCAGCGTTGAATGTCCCAATCACTACCTTCTTCGAATCAATCGCTTCAACAAAGTCAGTTGTTTTCCAAGAAGATGGCAAGCGACCTAAAATGACTTTTCCGCAAGGAGTATTGGAAGATTTAGGAGGTGGATTAGCGTTGGGCGAAGCAACCCCGCTGCTTATGACGCTGGAGCCAAATGAATCAAGCGATCCAGACCCCATCGTTCATACTGGTGAGGAGTTCATTTATTGCCTTGATGGAAACATCTCATTTTTTATTGGCGATGAAAAATATATCCTGGAGCCTGGGGACAGCTTGATCTTTGAGGCACATCTCCCCCATCGCTGGGAAAACTGTAATGACACCCCCTCACGCGCCATCCTTGTGATCTGCCCTGCTGATCATGCGGATCGGTCAGTAGCCCAGCATTTAAGTAGTGAATCGTCAGATTCATCATGATCAACTAGATTTTTCAAATAGACATTAAGCCAATCACAAACGGTTTATGAAATAAGTTTACAGTGAGCTAACGATAAATTATCATCATCTAGATTCGGAGGTGGACATGTTTGATCAATTGACAAATAGAAATAGTGGAAGAGGCAGAGGCCTTGGCGGTGGCAACAAATCTGGCGCTGGTCCTGCTGGTTACTGCGTCTGCCCAAAATGCGGACACAAATCAAAACATCAAGTAGGTCAACGGTGTTTGGATATCACCTGCCCCAAATGTGGCACACCAATGATTCGTGAATAATTAGGATATCAACCAATGAGCAATAAAAGTGATAAAAAGAAAAACCCTCCTCAACAAGAGAGTTTTAAAGGCAAAGCAGAAGAAAACAATCATATCCAGAACGTCATTGCCGTCATGAGCGGCAAGGGCGGCGTTGGAAAATCCTTCGTGACAGGCTTGCTGGCAAGTATTCTGGCGCAGAAAGGGTATCAGGTGGGCGTTTTAGACGCAGATATCACCGGCCCCAGCATCCCCACGCTGTTTGGATTACACGGCTCAGTGAATGCTGGTGATGAGGGTATCCTCCCTTTTGAGAGCCGCACGGGTATTAAAGTCATCTCTATGAACTTATTGCTCGCACAAGAAGATCAGGCAGTCATTTGGCGAGGACCTCTTATAAGCCGAGCCATCCAGCAGCTGTGGGGGGATGTTGCTTGGGGAGACCTAGACATTTTACTGATCGATTTGCCCCCGGGCACATCAGATGCTTCCCTGACCATCATGCAATCGGTACCTGTTAACGGATTGATAATGGTGACCACGCCCCAAAGCCTAGCATCCATGGTGGTCAGAAAAACCGTGCATATGGCACAGATCGTCGGAGTTGACATTATGGGGATTATTGAGAATATGGCGCATTATCACTGCCCGGATACCGGCAAGCAGCGTTTCATTTTCGGCGAAAGCCACAGTGAAGAGGTAGCAAAGGCGGCACATGCCCCCCTCCTTGCACAGATTCCGATAGATCCTGAAATTGCTAAATTATGTGATTCGGGTGATGTGGAAAGTATCCACTTTGAAGGTTTAAATGCGCTTCTGAATAAATTTCTTAAAGCAGCCCATATGGTTGATACTGCAGAACATGTAGATTTAGAAGATGGCCTGCAAATCCAGGAGCGAGAAGAACATGAACCTGAGTTTTCGGAATATTCACCCGTTGCTCAAGAAATCATCAAATCGCAGGACAATATGGGAACCCTCGAAGACCCAGACCTGCGCGGCAGCTATCGGGGGTGCTGCGGTGACAGCATGCGTATTGAACTGCGGCTAGATGGAGATACCATCCAGGAAGCACGCTTCACGACAGATGGTTGTTCAGCTACAATCGCTTGCGGCGGAATGTTGACCCGGATGCTCAAAGGAAAAACACTTTCGCAAGCTGGGAATTTGAAAGCAAAGCAGTTGGTTGAGGCTTTGGGCGGCTTACCCGAAGACCATGTCCATTGTGCTGAATTATCAATGAGAACGCTTAAACAAACGATAAATAAAAGTGTGCACAAGTAGAGTTCATAGAAGAGATATATGACACCAACGAGTAATTTTCTCTGGGTTATTTTGGCAAGCAGTCTGGCTTGCATTGTGACATCCATCGGCATTTATGTCATTAATAAAAATGCTCAATGGGGGAAAAATAATATTTCTTATTTCATGAGCTTTGCCGCTGGTGTCCTCATTTCAGTGTCATTCATGCATATTGTGCCCAAGTCATTCTCTATGAATGACCAGGCGCCTGTTTTCCTCTTGATTGGGTTTATGGGCATGTACGTCATCAACCGCTTTTTAAATATCTATGTATGCAACAACCGTGAATACACAGAAATAGCAAAGGGAATCATACCCATGATCGGGATTGGGTTACATTCTCTGATCGATGGCGTCATTTATTCCGTCACGTTCAACATCAGTATCTTCACAGGTATGTTGGCTGCGATTGGCATGGTCTTGCATGAATTTCCAGAAGGCATTGTGACGTATTTACTCCTTGAGAAAGCCGGTATTTCTCGGAAAAAAGCAATCTTTTGGGCTTTTCTGGCTGCGGCGTTGTCAACGCCTCTGGGAACCCTGATTTCATACCCCTTCATCAATCAAATCAATCGCCCCACATTGGGATTATTATTGTCAATCTCAGCAGGCGCACTCATCTATGTGGGCGCTACGCACCTGCTCCCTGCAGTGGAAAAGGAAAATAAAAAATATACTTTACTATCCTTGCTAGCTGGGTTTTCAGTTGCTGTTATTATTGTGCTATCAAAGAGGTGAAATATGCAACAATCAGTAAATCAAATCGTAAAATCCGTTGAAAAAATTCGCTCGACCCTACCTGAAAATGTAATGCTGGTAGCCGCTGCAAAAACAAGGACACTGGAAGAAGTGCAAGCGATTATCCAGGCTGGGATCACCCATATTGGCTACAATTACATACAGGAAGCCCTGCCCATCATTCAGGCTGTCGGCAATAAAGCAACCTGGCACATGATTGGCCACCTGCAGCGCAATAAAACAAAATATGTCGCTGAGCTATTTGACAGATGTCAAACGGTCGATTCTTGGCGCTTGGCTAAATATCTGGATCATCGCTGCTATCTAGTAGACAGGACACTGCCAGTTCTCATCGAAATCAACAGCGGGAAGGAATCAAATAAAACCGGGGTGCTGCCCACAGATGTGGATGAACTAGTTGAAAAAATGAGCGAGTTGAAAAATCTACAGGTCCAAGGATTGATGACAATGGGACCCAGATTTGGTGAGCCGGAAAGCAGTCGTCCATACTTCAAATTGACGCTTGAAGCTTTTGAACGCATCAAATCGAAAAATGTTCCGAACATTGAGATGAAATACTTATCTATGGGCATGAGCAACAGCTATCAGATCGCAATTGAAGAAGGCGCAAATATTGTGCGCATTGGAACGAAATTATTTGGTGAATGAACATGAAACAAAAAAGGCGGATGAATGGTTAAGCACGTATTTGGCCCTGTGCCTTCCAGGCGATTGGGCCGCTCCCTGGGAATTGATCCAGTTCCCCTGAAAACATGCAACTGGAACTGCGTTTACTGCCAGCTTGGTCGCACAAATCCATTTGTGACGGAGCGTCAGTATTTCTTCAAGAACGAAGATATTCTCACTCAGGTGCGTGAGGTTCTGGATGCTCATACACCCGGTGATATTGATTGGGTCACTTTCGTTGGTTCAGGAGAAACAACACTTCACGCTGGTTTGGGAGAGATGATCCGGGAAGTCAAATCCATGACGGATTTACCCGTGGCCGTGATCACCAATGGAACACTGTTGTATTTACCTGAAGTTCGCGTTGAATTAAATGCTGCAGACGCGGTTCTTCCCTCTCTGGACGCCGGCAACCCGGACTTGTATCGCAAGATCAACCGTCCCCATCCGGATTTGACATTCGACCGTCTGGTAAATGGGTTAATAGAATTTCGGAAAGGATACAACAATCATTTATGGGTTGAAGTCATGCTGGTGGGAGGATTGAACGACAGCGAAAAAGCGCTCTCAGAAATCGCTGGCTGGATCGAAAAAATCCACCCGGATGAAGTGCACATTGTTCAGCCCACACGCCCCCCAGTAGAGGTATGGGTGAAGCCACCGGATGAGGAAGCACTTTCACGCGCCCATGCCATCCTTGGAAAGGTTGCTACGCTTGTTATGCCCGCAATGGGTTCCTTTGATTTTGGCAGCGAAGATGATTTAATTGAAGCTATTATCGGCATTATCACCCGTCACCCAATGCAGGAGTCGCAATTGATCGAATCCCTGAAGAAATATTCCCTAAAAGATGTGAAAGAGACTTTGAGCGCTTTGGAAAATAGTGGGAAAGCTCAAGTTGTGACACGATACGGCAAACGTTTCTGGAGTGCATCAGAAGCATCATACCCTGCTGAGAAGCAAGATAAATCATAGTTAGAGGTGTTGAATGTCAAAATTCTCTTTAGATGTCCTGAACCGGTGTGTTTACCCTTATCTGAAATCAAGCGATCCGGATGTGATCCTGGGCTCAACTTTTGGTGAAGATATTGCGCTTACCAAAGTGGGAAATGACATCCTGGCATCACATGTTGACCCCATCGTTGGTGCAGTCAATAACATCGGCTGGCTGGCGGTTCACGTCGCCTGCAATGACATTGCCACCAGCGGTACGCCGCCGCGCTGGATTCAGGTACTGGTACTCGTCCCACACCAAGAAGATGAGCTTTTACTGGAGGAGATCATGCGGGATACGGAACGGGCTGCCAGTGAGACAGGCGTTTCCATCATCGGCGGGCATACAGGATACTCAGCAAACCTGTCCAGACCGCTCGTTGCCGTGACCGCCCTTGGGACGTTCCAGGGACGTAAACCTGTACTGACCAAAGGCGCTCAGGTGGGCGACCATATCTTGATCACAAAAGGCATTCCCCTTGAAGGAACCGCCATCCTGGCAAATGATTTCTCAGAAGCGGCACTCCGGCTGGGTCTAGTGGAGAAGGACATTGAGCAAGCCAGGCACTTGATGGGGCAGGTCAGTGTCATCCCGGAATCGGTAATCCTGGGAGAACAGGGCGCAGCCGCGATGCATGATGTGACCCGCGGCGGTCTGCTGGAGACGCTCCTTGAAATATCAAATCGTTCCATGGTTTGTATAGAAGTTAACTATGATCGGATTCCCATCCCAGCGGTCGCGAGGCGTTTCGCTGAGGCGTTTCAATTTGAACCAATTAAGATGATCTCTTCGGGAACACTGGTTGCTGCGATCTCTCCAGAGAAACTTGATGCCGCAAGACAAAGACTGAGCGAAAAGGGTATCCCTTATGCGGATATTGGAACAGTCATCTCAGGGGAAGGCGTGAAGGTCATTCAGAAATCCGGTGAGACCCATTATCAGGAGATCCACTGCGAAGAGGGTGAATTAGCTCGGATGTGGACCTTGCATTCCACGGATAAGACTGAATATTAACTATCCAAATCCAACGATTAAGAAAAAAGGAGACGGTGCATGCTTGTAGTGCACCGTCTCTATGTCTATTTCAGCTTAGATTATTCTATAATCCGGCTGCATCTCGCAGCAAGTCAGCTTTATTTGTCTTTTCCCAGGTCAAATTCAGGTCATCCCGACCGAAGTGACCGTAAGCTGCCAGGGGTTGATAGATCGGTCGGCGCAGGTCCAGGTCACGGATGATCGCGCCGGGTCGTAGGTCGAAGTGCTCAAAGACCAAGTCAGAGATCCGGTTATCGTCGATTTTCCCTGTCCCAAAGGTCTCCACGTTAATGGAAAGAGGATGCGCCACGCCGATCGCATACGCCACCTGCACTTCGCAGCGGTCTGCCAAACCGGCAGCAACCACGTTCTTCGCCACCCAGCGGGCAGCATAAGCACCAGAGCGGTCAACTTTCGTCGGGTCTTTCCCGCTGAAGGCGCCGCCGCCGTGCCTGCCCATGCCGCCGTAAGTATCCACGATGATCTTCCGTCCGGTTACACCGGCATCCCCCATCGGACCGCCCACCACAAACCGTCCAGTGGGGTTGACATACACAATCATCTCATCGTCCACCAGTTCAGGAGGCAGAACAGGCTTGATGATCTCTTCAATCACGCCCTCTTTGATCTGGTCGTGGGTCACATCCGGCGAATGCTGTGTGCTGATCAGCACGGTGTGGATCCGCTTGGGTTTACCGTATTCATATTCCACCGTCACCTGACTCTTGCCGTCCGGACGGAGGAAATCGAGGTCATTCGCCCTCCGGGCTTCCGCCAGCCGGCGGGTGAGCTTATGGGCATAGTAGATCGGCATCGGCATGAGGACATCTGTCTCATTGCAGGCATACCCAAACATCATCCCCTGGTCGCCTGCGCCGATGGCTTCGATTTCATCCTCTTCGCTCATCTGCCCTTCTTTGGCTTCCTTGGCTTTGTCCACGCCCAGGGCAATATCAGGGGACTGGTTCGCCAGGGCAATCATCACACCGCAGGTATTGCCGTCGAAGCCCTTTTCGCTGCTGTCATAGCCGATACCCGTCACCACCTTACGGACCAACTCGTCAAAATTGACGAATCCGGTGGTCGTGATCTCGCCCAGCGCCATGATAAAGCCTGTCTTGGTGACACATTCACAGGCGACCCGGGAATAGGGGTCCTGCTCATACAAAGCGTCCAGCACAGCATCGCTGACCTGGTCGCAGACCTTGTCCGGATGACCTTCTGTAACGGACTCAGAAGTGAACAGGTATTTTGGTAAGTTCATAAACGTCAAACTCATAACCGAGAACCTCCACGTCTCATTTAAATTCTTCGCCCCTCCTGGCTTTTGTGCGAGAGGGGCGTAAACGAGCATTGGCATCCCTCTCATCTTCCAGAAATCATCGTTCTGCCGGAGTTGGCACCATAAAATGATTTATTTTTGGTTGCCGAGGTATCATCGGGCCGGGTCCCTCCACCTCTCTGGATAAGAGTGCCGCATGGGGCTATTCAATTGGTTTGAGCATGGATTATAACACCAAATAGATGAAATGCAAATTTAGGAGGTTTTGAAGTGTTAGGGCAAAGTAGTAATATCCTAATGGAGATGAAAATGACATCGCAAAGGCTTCTCCTTAAGGAAAAGCTGTCTGCGAAGCAGACTGATGAGGTTGGCATAGATCACTAAACACCTCATCCGGCGCTTTGCGCCACCTTCCCCTCAAAGGGGAAGGCTTTTTCCCTAACTTTTCTTGGCTAGCTCATAATCTATCGAGAAGACAAATAGGAGATTTATTGAGATCAATCATCTCCAGACTCACCCTAATCAGTCTAACTGTTATTTAGGCTTCTCCTTGAGGAGAAGCTGTCTGCTTCGCAGACTGATGAGGTAGGCTTTGAAATTTAACCTTTTCATTACTTGAACAAGAGGTAAATATTCGTATATCAGAAGTGGTCTTTGCCTGCCGAAGCCCTGATTCCAACTTTATGAAAATTAGTCTTAGAATTCGCGCACACCCTCATTCACATAGCGCGTCAATTCGGTCACACTCAGATTCTTGATCCCAAGCTTCTCCAGAGTGCGCCCTTTCCGCCAGTAGTCCGTGCTGTGCAGGATGCAGCCCAGCCGAATAATCGCGTCAATCCCGTTCACAGAGACGCCGTAGCGCTTTCCCAACGCGGCGATCGGCACCAGGCTCATCGGAACATCTTCAGAGATGTAGCGATGCTTGAGCGTGCTGGGCGCGTTGATGCCGTAATATCCAGTCTGGTTTTGAATGGCTTCGTAGAGCGTGTCGCCCTGAACGTTGTATGCCAGCCGCAGCCACTCTATTGAGGTGCGGGCGCGGATTCCCAGGGAAGAAGCTACCGTGACCCGTTCCCGATCCACAACTTCCAGCACCCTTGCTACCGAGGGCGTCACACCTTCAATATAAAACTGAAAATTACCGTGTGTGGATTCGATCCGTGCGGCATTAAGGATTGCCAGGGCAGGATGGAAGACCGCACCCATATTGTTCAGTCCGGTCTGAAGCACATTGACCCCGTCAATGAACTGGGGATAGACATGTTCCAGCGCAGCCAGGGCTTTGGATGTGTCCGTTGCGGGCAGCGCCGCCAGGGGGACGGCTTCTTTAATCCGGAAGATGCGTGCCTGGCTGGGTCCATCGGACCGGCAGGCGTAGATGAAGGTCTCCGCTTCCGCCAGGATGATCTCCGCCTGGCAGCCGGTGCGGTTCAAGACTTCCCTGAATTCGATCGTGCCACAGGTGCGCCCTGGGTGCAGGATCACGATCTGGCCATCTTTCAAGTGCGGCGAGATCAGCCGGGCAATATCCGCATGACCGGAAGAAGGCACCACGACCATGATCACTTCCGCATCAGCCAGCGCTTCTTGAATATCATCTGTGACGTTTTTAAGAGTGCCAAACCCATGCGGTCCTCCAGGTGGACTTTCCAGGTCGATCCCACCGCGGCGTGCAATCACTTCGATATGATCAAATGTCCGGTTAAACAGGGTTACATCTTGTTCCATAATCGCCAGATGCGCAGCCATGGTTTTGCCCCCATTGCCTGCACCAATCACTGTAAATTTCTTTGTTGTCATACTTCCTCCTCTAAAACTTGATGAAGACGGTCAGACTCCGAAATCGGATTCCCCGCTGAGTCCGCTGCCTCACAAGCGCCATCCAGAATACGAACTTGAATCGTGCCTCGTGCAAAGGGGTTGTTCTTGAGATGCGGGGCATCCAGGATCCCGGATGTCACAGCGTTCGCCAGGGTTACCGGGTTCGTCAGAGGGTCTTGAACCGTTTCGGGTGCAAGCGCACGGATCGCCCTCAGGGTGACCTTTGCTTCCTTGACGAGTTCCTCAACCCGAGCCTGGATGGCTGGATCGTGGGTCATATCCGGCTGACCAATCAGGGCATTCTCAATCGCCTGCCGCGCCATCCGGCTGGCATGGATCACATCTTCAGCCGTTGCGGCATGGTGCGCTTCCGTATGCCCGACGATATGAATGATATGCGGTTTGACCGCCATCTGCAGGTAGATGCTGGCGGCAAGATGCGCCCGTGCGGCGTCGTCCTGGAGGGGATAACTCAGCAATCCTGTGCGCGTCTGGCGCCAGATGTGAAAACCTTCATCCGCCAGCGGTTCAGTGATCGCCAGGCATGCCAGCATCTTTGCGAGGTCCATCGCATCCGAGGTACCGGGCGGACTGTTGAACATCATTTGAGCGATGTAGTCCCGAACGCCAAATGCTTTGGCATTGTAAGCAGAGAGATAGGCAGAGACCACAAAGATCACATCCGGTGCATCGCGCATTCCCCAGTGGTGCGGTTCGTTCAATTCAACAGGGATGCCATGATCGCCGTACCATGCCATCACCTCCTGGTGCTTACGGATGCTGTCTTCCAGTCCCCAGGGACCGCGTCCATCCATCCGGTTGAACCAGAAGATCGGGATGGCGCCCCAGGCAATATGGATGGTCTCCTGATACATTTCCGCCAGCCTGATGAAATCATCCGTGCCAGAATACGTACGCATGAGGGGAAAATTTCCACTCCGGCTGGCTTCATACAGCGTCCGGTAATCCTCGGCTGAACGCACCGGTACGCCGCCGGCGCCTGTCCGGCGCCGCTCCTGCCGCTCAGGATGATAGAAGTTCGCCTGCGCGTCCTGGTCAATCCCCAACGAGATCACGTCCAGGGCTTTCGCGTCCGCGATCTGGCGGATGCCCGTCAGTGTGGATTCCATGGTCGGCTGACCGTAATGGTGCCGCAAGATGGGATATGGCGCTTTACAGCGGATGCGCTCAATGGTAGTCTGTGGATAATCAATCTCATCTGTCGGACCAGGCTTCTGACCGCGCAGATATGCCACGATCTCGTCCGTATTCTCTGTCCCATCAAAAACCGTTTCAAAGAAACCCAGCGCCCTGGCGCGTGCCGCCACGGGCGGAGTCCCACCGAAAGCAAACCGCATTCCCTTCTGGCGAAGTTCATCCGCTGCTTCAGCGAACTCGCCCAGCAGGCGTTCCCCGTTTTCAGGGGTTAGCCGGTAGGAAACGCCCACCAGATCAGCATTTTCCCGGTGCGCGGCTTCGATCAGTTCTTCCAATGAAACTGCAGGACCCAGGAAGACAGTCCGCCAACCAGCCTGTTCTGCCAGGCGGAGGAAATTGATCACCCCAGCAACATGGACGCATTCACCGATAGCACCCGCAACGACAGTTTTCAATATTCACTCCCTTTTCACTTGTAAGTCCAAACAGATGTTTGTTCACAAGGGTCCTCATTCCCCTCTCTTAGCCATCGAGAGCCCTCTATCTTATTCTACGCGATTAATTGCGATTTAGGAATAATTGCGTTTCTCCTCTTCGAGAAACCCGTTAAATGATAGCTTCCAATAATTTCCCCATTTCCCACTCCCTACGTCCAGCTTACCTCACATCCCCTCACCGGGAACAGAATACATTTTTCCGGAGCTTCTCAAAAGGCGTGGGTTGACCCGCCCCATCCACTTCTCGGGCAGATGAAGCTTCTGGAAGCCGCCGTAATTATCATAAAGCTCATGGGCATCGCGGGTTGCCAGCATGGTCCAGCGTACACCCTCTTCATCCAGGACATCCAGAATCACTTCCGTCAGCCATTTCCCCAATCCCTGCCCCTGGAAATCAGTCAGGATGAAGACATCACAGAGGTATGCAAAAATAGTATGGTCGGTCACCACCCGGGCAAACCCGATCTGCTGATCACGATGATAAACGCCGAAGCACAGCGAATGTTCGATTGTCTTTACTGTCATTTCCCGAGTCCGCCCAGTGGTCCAATAGGCTTCTTCGGTCAGGTAGCGGTGGATGACATCAAGGTCCAAAAGGTCTTTGTCCATGCTGATTCGGTACTCACCCCGTATGTTTTCCATAACCATCTCTCCTTATGAATTCGTCTCTCAGTGGATCACTCCTTATCCGGGTGCAGCCGGCTCATCCACTTGCCGGGTTGTTCCAGGGGATGAAACCCCCCATAAGACAAATAAAGCCCATGGGCATCGCGGGTCGCCAATATCATCTGCTTGATGCCCAACGCGTCCGTATAGCGGCATGCCGCCTCCACAAGCCATTTCCCCAATCCCTGCCCGCGTTCATCCTCGGAAACATAGACATCGCACAACCAGGCGAATGTCGCCTGATCAGTCACCAGCCGGAGAAAAGCAACCTGATTTCCCTGGCGATAGATCCCCAGGCATACGGAGTGTTGAACCGACCGTTCGATCACTTCCCGCGAGCGTCCCCGTCCCCAATATGACCGCCTGGCAATCAAATCTTCAACCACATCCATTTGCAACCTGTCCTTATCAAAGCTGAGCAGGAAGTCATCGCACTTTTCCTCGTAGATGTCCCAATTCGACCGGCAGGGCTGGTTTAGATCAAAATCCTCCGGCAGAGGTTCGATCACGTCGCTGACCCTGACCCCATCCCGATAGCTGAAGTGATAATGCAGGGGCGGTTCACCCGATAATATTTTTGGCAGGAACACATGGATATTATCTACCATCTCCGGGGAGGAGCACACCCAGTCACGCGGCCGCCAGGCTAATTCGCCTTCATGGTTGGTCCTGAAATCCGGATGGTCCACCTCAGCGGTGAAGATCGTAATCGCGCCGGGTGGGATCTCAAAACCATCCCAGGTGAGCAATCCTGCAAATGTTGGGGCGCTGACCTGATAACCCGTTTCTTCAGCAATTTCCCTGATGACTGCTTCCTGCGGGGTTTCACCAGGTTCAATGTGCCCCCCAACTCCGTTCCACAAACCCTGGTTCGGTGGGAAGCGTCGGTGGATCATCAAGACATCCTCGCCATACAGCAGGAAACATAAAGTAAAACCGGGTTGAATCGTCATTCAAGCGCCTCTTTTAATTCCGCCGGATCTGTGTCTGTGATTTCCAGCGTGTCCATCCCATTCCAGGTCGTAAACGCGGCCAGAGTATTCTTCAGTGCATCCACCAGGTGGTCATCAACTGCCACATCAGGTTCTAGGAAAATCTTCCTAATTTCCATCCTCTTTTCCTTGCGGTGCGCCTTGGGGTCCAACCGCCCTACCAGCTTTCCCTGATGCAGGATCGGCAAACAGAAATACCCATATTTGCGGTCCTTCGCTGGCGTAAATGATTCCATCTTGTAATCAAAATTAAACAGAGCCAACGTCCGGTCCCGGTCGGAGACCAACGGGTCAAATGGTGAGAGCAGGGTGGTGTACGAAGGTGTTAGTTCGCCCTTAACTGCTGCATTGACGATTCCTATTTGGTCAGGATGGATATACACGGGTAGGTCCCAGCCCGTCACACGTTCCTGTTGAAGCTGCCCTTCCTCGACCAATTCTGACAACATCTCGGGGACACCCGTCTTCCGGAAGTAGTGATATGGCGCCACCCAATCCTCCCTGGCAATGCCTAAAGCAGAGACCGCCTTCAAAAGCAGTGCTTTCCGGGCAGTATCCACATCTGGCGCATCCGCATCGTCCCAATCAGGTAAAACACGTTCCCGAAAATCATAATAACGCTGAAATTTTTTCCGGTAAGGGACCATTACTTCCCCGGCTGAAAACATGCGGGAAAGAGCCATCTTCTCCACTTTGATACTTCCCCATCCGCGGAAAACTGTCTCCGACTCAAAATCAGCAGAGCACATCGGCCCCTTCTCTTTAAGGATGGTGCGGACACGTTCGATCACTTCCGGGTTCTTTTCAGCCCATTCATGCCAGTGATTCCCTGTACGGCCATCATACAGGATCATACTCCGGTAAATACGATAATCCTCAATAGGAAGGTAACACAAAGCATGGGCGTAATACTCAAACAAATGACCTTCTGCGTGGATCTGGTAAACCCACTCCGGGTCGAAATCGCCCAAGCGACTCCACAAGACCAACAGGTGGCTGCGCCGCACAGCATGGATCGTGTCAATCTGCAGGTACCCCATCCGCCGGATTACAGGGAGTAGATCATCTTTCTTAACTTGACCTGCCGGCGGTGAAAGCAAGCCCTGAGCAGCAAGCATCGCTGTACAGACCGTCTCTGGCGTGAGTTTCATTGATTTCCCTTTAATTCTCGTTGGAGTCGCTGTGATCAGCTGCCGCAACCAGTGATTCACCCAGCTGGCGTGCCTCTTCAGGCGTCAGATAGATAAACGTTTCACCCGCACGCAGGAGCTACTCAGCAGGCGGGCAGGTCTCGACGACCGAGATGCAGATATTGTCTTCAAGATCATGATCCTCACACTCGTAAAAGACCTCAATATGCAACGTATCATCCAGTAAATGAATGGGCATAAGGAATGACCTCCTGATGAGAGAATCTCGTGTGTCTTTTCAAATCATATCATTAATCTCCCCCGTAAAACAGGGAAGCTACCTGCGCAGAGCTTAAACAAGCTCCTTATGGGTATACCGCAAATACCTCAAACACCTATCAGGTGACCGAGGAGAAACCCCTTTTAATGAATCTGATAGTTTCTGATAGTCCTGCTTCGGTAGACTCATGGCTAAACAGCAAAGGAATCCAGTCAGAGAGACTGAAGAAGCTGGATTGAGGAGATTATTGTTATGGAAGTTCCACGCCATTGGCGATTGAAAAAACAACGCTACGCACTGGTTGGTGAGGTTTGCCCTTACTGCAATGCGAAGATATTCCCACCACGCGATGTTTGCCCGGAATGCGGCGGCGGAGCAAAGACGGCATATGCCTTCAGCGGTAAAGGTGAAATATATTCCTTCACCCGAATGAGCAGCGCCCCGGCTGGTTTCCAGGAACAGGCCCCCTACACAGTGGCATTGGTCAAACTTGAAGAAGGCCCCATCGTCACTGCCCAACTAACCGACTTGGGCAATCAGGATGTCGAGATTGGCATGCCGGTTGAGATGGTCACCCGCAAACTGCGCTCGGATGGTGACGAACGCGGGCTGTTGATCTATGGCTATAAATTCCGCCCGGTAATGGTTGGATAATCCTTCAAAACAAATAAAACAAGCACTTTCCTGCGGGAAAGTGCTTTTATTTTCAAGCACCACCACGCATTAAGCGCACTTTGCCGGTTA
>Ga0075123_10000830_pt1 | contig 15887 bp, 17 predicted proteins | sample AntAceMetag02UKX_FD_69808 | JGI IMG/M metagenome (GOLD analysis project Ga0075123, IMG submission 69808) | Saline lake microbial communities from Ace Lake, Antarctica - Antarctic Ace Lake Metagenome 02UKX | ecosystem: Environmental > Aquatic > Non-marine Saline and Alkaline > Saline | place... | reverse complement strand
AAAGCGATGTTTTACGATAAAGACCGTGAGGAACATTATAATGTGATCTCGGCTCTGCATAAATCATTGCGGGGAAGCGATCCTCAAGCTGGTTTATACTGGCTGGCTCGTATGCTGGAAGCAGGTGAAGATCCACTCTACGTATCTCGTCGTTTGGTGCGATTTGCTTCCGAAGATATTGGACTTGCCGATCCAAATGCTCTGGTTCAAGCAATTGCTGTGAAAGATACATGTCATTTTTTAGGAATGCCGGAGGCAAATGTTGCGTTGGCGCAACTGGTCGTCTATTTAGCGACCGCACCAAAAAGCAATGCACTCTACACAGGATACAAAAAAGCAGCTGAAGATGCTTTTAAAACAAGTCATCTTGGTGTTCCGCTCCACATTCGAAATGCACCCACAAAACTAATGAAAGATCTGGAATACGGAAAAGATTACACTTACGATCACATGCATGAAAATTCCTACAGTTATCAGAAATATTTCCCTGATAAAATGGTTGAAAAAACTTACTATAAACCATCAAAATTCGGTTATGAAAAAGAGGTTCAAAAAAGACTGGATTGGTGGATGAAGTTAAAGACACAAACAAAGAAGGAAAAGTTTGAAAAATGAATTTAATAACAAAGAATTTTAAGAAAGATGAGTTGATTGTAAAAAAGGGTGATTATTCTGAGCAAATTTTTATTATTAAAAAGGGGAAAGTAGAGCTGTATAGAAACGATGAAAATGCTTATGCATATTTGGAAGTAGGAGATATTTTCGGAACTGTTGATTTTATTTTGGAAAAAACAAGCCGATATACTGCAAAAGCATTAACTGAAGTAGAAATTGAGGTTGTTGATCCTAGAATTTTTAGCCGATGTTATAATTGTGATAAATCGGATTTTATAAAACCGATATTACAAAGTATGGCAGAAGAAATAAGGTCCTACGAACATAAATTTGAAGATACAGACAATTTTGCTATTCAATCGGAAGATACTTCAAGTAATAGTGAGAAAATGATTTTACGAGCAGAGACAAAAAAAGCAAAGAAATTATTAAATAATCTGGAATATGTAGAAATTAATAAATTTCCATTTAAGGTGGGTAGATTTACTAAGCGTAGTGCAGATATGCTTTTTCATAAGAATGATCTTAACCTACTCGACAATCCACCATATTCAATTTCTCGCTCGCATTTTTCTATAACTAAAAAGAATGGAAATTATTATTTTATTGATCGAGGAAGTAAAATAGGTACCATCGTGAACGGTAAAAGAATCAATGATAACCACAAATGTACTAAAATGATATTGGATCAATCTAAAAATAAAATATTATTTGGTTATGAAAGTGATAAATTAGAATTCAGTATTGAAATTTTGCAGATTCCTTAAAATTTATAGGAGGAGATTATAAAAAATATTGTTATGATCATTATAATTTTTTCATTCACACTGTTTTTATCAGCAGAAGAAATTTTGGTTTCTATTAAAAATCCTGATAACCAAATTCTAAAATGGGTAAAAGATCAAAATATTGAGATCACACATTCACAAAAAAATGAACTACTTGATATTATCATAAATGAAAAGCAATTAGTTTATCTCCAAAACAAGCAATATCAATTTGATATTCTCTCAACTGAAGAACAACGCCTACGAGATATTGCCGGTTATAGAAATTACGAAGATGTAACAACCGAACTACAATTAATTGCATCGACTTATCCTACAATAACCCAATTAACTTCTCTTGGAAATTCAACCTGTCACGATTATTATTTAGAAGGAGATAGCGATTACTCAGATTTTCAATTTGAAGTGTGGTGTCTTAAACTTTCCGATAATCCAAATGAAAATGAAGATGAACCTAATATTTTTTACGCGGCGGAAATTCATGCAAGAGAACCTATCAGCTTAGAAGTTGATATGCATATCCTGAACTACCTGGTTTCCAATTATGGAGTTATAGACAGTGTAACAGCCTGGATAGACAGCACTCAGATCTGGTTCATTCCACTGATGAATCCCGATGGACATAAACTGGTAACAGAAGGCTGGCATACTTATCATCGAAAAAATATGCTGGATAATAATGCCAATGGAGTTCCTGATTATAGCATAGCCGATGGTGTTGATCTGAACCGGAATTTCGGTTATGTCTGGGGAGATAATGGAACCTCGAATGATCCTAATTCAAGCTTATATCATGGTCCCTATGAATGGTCGGAAAAAGAAACTACGTTTGCCAGAAATCTACTTCGTTCTCATAAATTCTTTGCTGGAATAACCTATCATTCTTATGGGCAAGATGTTCTATATCCACTGGGTCATTTACCTGGAGCATGTTCCTATGACCATGAAATAATGGGTGATCTGGCAGTTAATATGGCTGCAACAATTCCCCGCATCAGTGGTGGATATTACACACCAATGCAGGCAGTTGATTTCGGATATACCTGTCAGGGTACAATGGGTGATTGGGGTTATGCTGAACAAAGAATTTTCTCATATACAATTGAATTGGCAACCACTTTCATCCCTCAGGAAAGTCAGGTTGAGCAAATTTGTGAAAATAACCTGCAAGCTGCCCTCATAATGCTGGATAGGGTAAATCATTCAACGATTACGGGTTTGATCACTGACGAAAATGAAGAACCGCTCATTGTTGAGGTTTATGTAACTGAGATAGATAGTGTTAGCGGAATGACAAGTGTGGAACCATTTCGCAGTGGTAACTCTTTTGGCAGGTATTACCGTCTACTTCTACCAGGAGAATATGCCTTTACTTTTCATAAAGAAAATTATGCAGATATTATAAAAAGTAATGTCACAATCAGTGAAGATTCTAATACAGAACTTGATATTTGCCTAAAGCCTGAATTTATTAATTCTCAAGATATTAATATCTTTGTAGAAAGTGATTTTATCAATTTACAGTGTGAAAATGAAGCAGATTATAATTATGAAATTTATTCATCAAGTAATCCTTATACTAATTTTGAATTAAATATTACCGGTGAGTTTGTGAATGATAGCCAATGGAAAGAGGTTATTTCAGATAACCAAAAGTTCTTTATGATCAAAAGAATTTCTGCTGAATAGATGAAGGGTTATCAGTAAATCAATTGGAAATTTATGATTAAATATGAAGATAAATTTTGGATTGAGACAACTCGTTTACCTTCTTGGGATTATGGAGCAAATGCACCATATTTTGTTACAATTTGTACAAAGAATAGAGAAAGATTCTTTGGTGAGATTATTCATAATAATATAGAATTATCTCCACTTGGTAAAATTGCTTTCAATTACTGGTTGAATATTCCAAAACATTTTCCTTTCGTAGAATTAGATGAATTCATAATAATGCCAAATTATATTCATGGAATTATTGTTATCAACAAATCAGAGACGCATAATATTGCGTCTCTACATAAAAATAAATTTGGACTACAATCACAAAATTTGGCATCAATTGTTCGTGGCTATAAATCCGGTGTTACAACGTATGCGAAAACAAATAATCTCCATTTTGCCTGGTAACCTAGATATTATGATCATATCATTAGAAATTATAAATCTTGGGGAAAATCTGCCAATATATTCAACAGAATCCTAATAATTGGTTAGATGATGAAAAATACAAAATTTAAAATAACAGCCACATAAACAAACTAAAAAGGCAAGCTTCTATTCTATCTGTCTATCCATTTATCAAGTGTTACAGGTTTATATTTTTCAAACTTATCTAAGATATTTTTGGGATAAATATCAACAATTATTGCATTACGGTGTTCTTTTTTTACAAACCGCATCTCTACTGCTTTATCAAAAAACTTGAGCAATCCATCATAATATCCATTTACATTAAGAATCCCGCAAGGTTTGGTACTGTATCCAATCTGTGACCATGTAAGCATTTCCAACAATTCTTCAAAGGTTCCAAATCCACCTGGTAAAGCAATAAATCCATCTGAGATCTCAAACATTTTTGCTTTTCGCTGATGCATTGTATCTGTAATAATTATCTTATTTAAATCTGGATGTTGAACTCTGCCCTCAAATACTTTTGGCATTACGCCGATAACATTAGATCCACTTTCAAGTGCACTCTTTGCAACAGCACCCATTAAACCTAGATTTGAACCACCATAAACTAATCCGAATCTTCTAGATGCAATCTCTTCACCTAATCTACTTGCTATTTGCAGGTAAGCTGGATCTGCTCCCGGATTTGAACCACAGAACACACAAATATTTTTCATTTTTTTTATTCAGAATTTATCAATTCACTTTATTGACGTAAGATTATTAATTCTATTCTGGATTTTTTGAACATGTCCTTTTTCTTGTAATCTTAATTCATCAAAAATATTAACTATTTCCTCAGAAATATCTGATAATGTAAGCAGCATAGAATAACTTTGTTCAGTATTTTTTTCTCTTTCCAAAGCGATCTTTAAAACTTCTCTCGAAGAACAATTCTCTACTATATTCGAGGTTGCAATGATGCTTTCCATCAATGATATATTAACATCTCTTTTTTTCTCCAATTCTTTAGCACTAACTATTTCCTCATCTATCAATACCAGTAAACGATTTTGATGGTCAATTTCTTCATTGGCAAGCAGAATTAATAATTTTTTTACATTTTGATCATCAACAATATTTTCTGCTTTTTTGTAAAAAGAATAGCTCTCTTTCTCAATTTTTATTGCATATTCAATAATTTCTTTCAGAGTAAGTTCTTTCATTTTTCACCTTCTATAATATCTAATATTTGATTAATCTCTTATTCTTTATCAAATTATAAATTAATCCCGTAAGGGTTTTTGATATGTTCGCGCAATAATTTAACTTCCGATTCCGATTGATCCAGAACTTCTTTCAGCACATCACCAATAGAAAGCAGACCTATTACATTCTCTTTATCGATAATGGGTAAATGTCTGATCCTTTTATTGATCATCACTCTCATAGCATAGGAAAGTGTATCATCGGCAGTTCCAATAATTAAATTTTCATGGGAAGTCATCACTTCTGCAACTTTGATTTCGTAATTATCTCTATTATCATCAGAACATTTAGATAAAATATCTCGTTCTGTTATGATACCTTCCAGTTTTCTATTTTCGTTCATCACAAGAAGTGAACCAAAATTATGTTTGTTCAATAATTTGATTGCTTCGGATACTGTTTTATTGGAATCAATCGTAACGATTTTACCACTTTTCTTTTCTAATAATTTACTTAATTTCATTTTGTTACCTCACTATAACTGATTGTTTATTATACATCATTTTTTCAGGAATGTATCAATTGCTTTTGCAGCAATATGACCATTTGCAATTCCATGAATTACATCCGGACCTTCGATAATATCGCCACCAATAAATAACCATTTCAGATCAGATTGGAAGTTTTCATTCACTTGAATCCTTCCACGCGAGCCAAACTTCAAACCGGATTTTATCTCTTCAGAAAGATATGATAGATCCATGCCTTGTCCAATTGATTCGACTATCATATCAGCTTCGAAGAATTTTTTCTGATTTTCATCAAATTTAGGATTGAACCTGCCTTCTTCATCAAATACAGATGTACATTTTACTACATGAAGACCTTTGATCTTTCCATTTTCAATTTCAATCTTTTTTGGTCCCCAACCCGGATCTATGATTGCTTTTTCTTCACGGGCTTCAACAACTTCTTCCCGATCTGCCGGCATAATATCTTCAGATTCCAGAGATGTAGTCAGAACTTGTACTTTCCCAAATTTTTGGTTTTGTAATCTTGTTAAAGTTCTTGTGATATCCATTGCTACATTACCGCCACCAATAACTACGATATTTTCTGCGACATCAATTTCATTTCCGAGAGAAACTTCCCGCAGGAGATCTGTGGCAAAATAAACTCTCTCGTTATCTGAACCAGAGATTCTGGTACTTCTGCCAAGATGCAGTCCTGTACCAGTAAAAACTGCATCGTAATCAGAATGCAATTGTTCCAAAGAGATATCTTCGCCAACCTTTGTATTAAATTGAATCTCTACTCCAAGTGATTTGATGTAATCATAATCCATATCGATTTGATCGTAAGGAAGACGGTATTCAGGAATTCCATATCTTGCCATTCCACCAGAATCCGGTAGTGCTTCATATATTTTTACTTTATAACCCATAATTGCAAGATAATAAGCTGCGGAAATACCAGCTGGTCCCGCTCCGATTATTGCTACTTTCTTATTTAGGATAGGATCTTCCAGATGCTCTGTTCCCAGAACTTCTTTATATTTTTCAGGTGGAATCTGATCTGCAATATATCTTTTCAACCATCTAATAGCAATTGATTCTCCATTATTATGCAAAGCACAAACTGTTTCACATTTGTGAGTACAGATACGACCGCAAATTTCTGGAAGCGGATTTGTTTCATATAGAATTCTAAACGCATTTTCAATATCATCATCTCTTATAGCAGCAATGTAACCAGGAATATCCATATGAGCCGGACAGGTTGCAATACAAATTCCACATTCCAAACATCTCTCCGCTTCTTTCATTGCTTGCTCTTTATTATAACCTTTTACAATTTCAATAAATGATTTATCTCTCTCCTGGGGGCTAAGTTCAAACATATCAACTCTATCATAATCAATTAATTGTATATCTTGTGAACGCTTATAACCTTTTTCTTCGTCATGCCATTTTGTTTTAGCGGCTCCTGGTACAAATCTATATTCTTCCGGTTCATCAGCTATCCAAGTATATTCATTTGACATGGTAAGTGAGCCTGTTGGACAGACATCAACACAAAGAGCACACCAGCAGCAGCGACCGTAATCTATTCTCGGGCGTAATCCGCTGTTTCCTTCTTTTGTTTCTTGTCCTTCTACCGGAACCATATCAATTGCAGCATTTTGGCAAATTTCTTCACAACTTCCACAGCCAATACATTTTTCAAAATCGTTTCTATGAAATCCCCTGTAATTCTCAGCACCAGGTCTATCATTGATAGGATCTATAATTGTCCAAGGCTTTTGAGCAGCTTTTTTCCAAACACTAAATGGTGATAATATATCTTTTAATTTCATTATTTTACCTCTCGATTTCAGGTGGGCAAGTTTGAAGTGATACCATGAGAGCAGCGATATCGGAGATGCTGACATTAACTATTAATTTTTCTAAAACAGATATAGCGTGAGTATAACTTGCTCCTCTTAAAAATACTCGTCTGGGATATTCCGATCCATCTGAAACCATATAGAATCCATGTTCTCCACGAGTTGATTCTGCTTTAACATAAGTTTGTCCTGCTGGGATCTTCCAGTGCAAAACATTTGGCAGTTTCGCCTGTATTTCACCATTATCTGGTATTTTATCAAGAATTTGAGAAATAAGATCCAAACTCTGATGTATCTCTTGATATCTTAATTCTGCTCTTGCATATGCATCACCAATTGTAGAGGTTATCATTTTAATATTTAATTCCGCATATTTTACATAGGGATTATTAATCCGGACATCATATTCTCTTCCGCTGGCACGAGCATTTGGACCAACAATTCCATATTCATCCACCATTTCTGGTGAGATAATTCCCAATCCTATTAATCTTGATTTAACTATCGCATTATTAAAAAAACTTTTTTCAATATCAAAAAGCAGGTTTCTTGTTTTGATGATCAAATCTTTGGCTTTTTCTTTAAATCCTGCTGGAAGGTCTTTTCTCACTCCACCCGGAATCATATACATATGATAAACACGACCGCCGGTCATTTCTTCAAAAAGATCTAACCAGAAATCACGCATCCCAATTGTCCATTGTCCAATTGCTCCCATACCAAGAGAGCTGGCTTGACCTCCGATCCACATTAAAAAACTACCCAAACGGGACATTTCAAGGTTAAGAGTTCTAAGCCACTCAGCTTTCTCTGGAATAACTATTCCTGCTAAGTCTTCCATTGCTGCAGAAACACAATATTCATTTGTGTCTGGTTCAGGAACACACATACGGCAGACAATTGGGAAGCACTGGATATATTTCCGTCTTTCCATCAGTTTTTCAAAGCCCCTATGCAAGTATCCGACATGAGTTTTGGAATTAACTACTTCATCGCCATTAATAATGACTTCCAAAGACATATTACCAGTTACTCCGGGATGTTGAGGACCTTGCCAAATTTTAGTGAATTTATGTGACTCGAGATCAATTATCGGTTTTCCATTTTCCATTTCAGGATATTTTAATCTATCGGCTTTATAATCTTTATATTTACTTTTTGAAATATTAGTCATTATCCCTCCTGATCTTAGGAGATTCTGCATATTTTTTATACATTTTTTCTTTCATATATTTGGCAGGATCGTTGGTAGATCTACCGGGACGCTGGTAGTAAGTTTTTATTGAATATTCCAATGTATTAAAATCTCTTCTCATCGGAGGTATTTCTTCCCAACCTTCCAGAACAAATGATTCCTCAACTCGTGGAGAACCTGGAAAATTTATACCATACATTTCGTGTAATTCACGTTGATATTGCCAGGAATGAGCCCAAAATTTATGGATAGAAACCATCTCTGCTTTTTCTCTATCAATATAAACTTTGATTCCAAGATTAACTTTTATATCATAATTATATAACATATACGTTAATTGGAATTTATTATCTTCGAGATAATCTACTGCTTGCAAAAAAGCCAAATGAGTGAATCCTTCATTATCTCTTAAATAGGAAAGAATTAATTCAAGCTGTTCTTTTTTAACTGTAATGAAATACAGATCATCTCTCTGCTTTATAGATGCTTCAAACTTTATCATTTTTTTAATTTTATTTAATAGGTATTCCATTCAATCTCCTACCAGTTGTAATCCGGCATGTTCCAATCTTTAATAATTTGTTTTTGATTTTTCTTATACCAATCAAAATTCTCCGCATATTTATTCATTCCTTCACATTCACCAGTTTGAATTTTTTCTTTCAATTTGTTGAATCCTGCAATTAGAGCTTCCGGACGCGGCATACAGCCTGCAATATAAATATCTACAGGAATATAATAATCTAATCTGTTGATAGTATTATAGCTATCGTAATACATTCCACCATTTATTGTACAACTTCCCAAAGCTATTACAAATTTTGGTCCTTGCATTTGCTCATAACTCCGCACAATTCTTTTTATGGTTTTTATTGATGCATAACCACCAATTACAAAAACCGAAGATTGCCGTGGAGTTGGTCTGGGAGCAATTCCAAAGCGGGACATGTCAAAGCGTGATGTCATTAATGGTCTTAGCTCCATTGCACCGCAGCCGGTTCCATAACCGATTATCCAGAGAGAACGAGCTCTTGCCCAATTCAGAAAATTTTCAAGGTATTTATTTAGTGGAGCTACCGTAGTAGGGCGAACGTCCGAGAATAGAATACGCTCTTTTTCAGGCAATCCTTCGTTAGCTAATTTCATCTGCTTTTCAATTTCTTTTATATCTTTCTTATCCACAATTACTCCTTAAAAATATGCAATAAAAATTATAGATGCAACCCCAATTAACGTAGGCCACTTTAAGAAAAACCGCATTGATTGCTCAGGCCTGAATCTTGGGAAAGATGCTCCCACAAAAACTGAGAACATATATATTAAAAATGTTTTAATTATCATAATTGGGAGATTAGTAGCTCCTCCGAAAAACAGATTCATAAAAAGAATCAGTTTAGCCGCAGTAAATAAACCTCTATTGGTTTGTAGAGTTGCCAGAAAGCTACTATTCATTTCTATTGGAGGTCCAATTGGTATTTCTTGAGGAGCCAACACGATACTAAATGGTGGATGCATATTCATTCCCAAAAGTGATATCATCGCCGCAACAACTGCCAGCGGATTTGTAAACAATGTCCAGTTTAAAATACTTCCTTGTTGAGCAGCCACAATAGTTGTCAGATTAAATGTGTTATATTGAATTGCTATAGCAATTACTGCCAACGAAAAAGGTACTTCAAAAGCTGTCATTTGAGATAATCCACGAGCTATCCCAAGTGGTGAATATGGATGACCACCTTCTCCAGCACCAAGAGCCATTCCTAATTGTCCAAAGAAAATAAAATACATTACCAAGAGCAAATCACCTGCTATGGAAAAATTGGAAAAAACAACCGAGCCAAATATAACCGGAATAAAAAGATAGGTTCCAAGACCACCTGCTAAACGGAAAATTGGACCAAGATAGAACATATATCCGTGAGAAATTGAGACTCGTTTTCCATGAGTTTTAATTATATCAAGAAACGGCTGCCAGACAGATGGACCATATCTTCCATGAACTCTTGCATATATCTTTCTTACAATTCCACCCAATGTAAGACCATATATTGTCACTACTAATACTGAGATAACAGCGTAAAGAATCTTTATCCAAATATTCATATTTATACTCCCGAAATGAAATAAATTACTATAACATACATAATGATATGTAAAATATATGTTTGTCCATTTCCAGTATATAATTGTCTGATGGAATCTGCCAAGCTATGTGACCATTCGGAAACTTCGTGCCAGAAATCCCAAATTCTTGGTTTTCCCCATCCACCAAGAGCTTTTCTATAATGTGCATACATATTATGAGCAACATGAGTTGTTTGAGGAGATTCCGGTCTTTCTGCTGCGTAGACAATATTGAATTGTTTAACTTTTTGCATTCTACCGTTAAACAACATTAAGAATATCAATGGAACCACAAAAACTCCCATTGTTACATACATTACCAAGTTTCCATTCCAGTATCCCAAACTGCTTGATATAGTATATCCATCAATAATAATTGAGGAATTAAAATAACGCATTGCAATTGAATTTAGAGGTTGGATGATCAGGTTTGGAAACATTGAAATAGCCATAATCCCAATAATAAAGATATATTGAGGAATAATAAACCAAATCGGAGCTTCCTTAACATTCTGATGTTCATACTTTAATTGACCTAAGAATATTGTATGAATTATTCTATATAAATAGAGAAAACTTACACCACTGGCGAAGAATAAAACTCCGGCTTGTAAATACCAGCCTTTTTCGATGAAAGAGGAATAAATGAGCCATTTTGCTCCAAATCCAGATAATGGTGGCACACCGGAAACAGCTATTATCATAATTAATACGCTGATAAATGATAATGGCATTTTCTTAATAAGACCACCCATTTCATACATTGTTCTCGTATGAGTTCGATAATAAACTCCTGCAATGGCAATAAATAAAGCAGATTTGAACATCATGTGATTGAAAGAGAGATACATTGCAGAAAGCCAACCAAGATGACTTAAGATTGCAATGGAAGCTACAATGTATCCAACCTGACTCATACTGGAATAAGCCAATAATCTTTTTGCATCTTCTTGGAATGAAGCGAGGAATGCTCCGACAATAGCTGTTAGCACACCAATCCAGCCAATCCAGTAGAATATATCGAATGAAGGAGTATGTTTGATATATGAGATACCAACCATTAATAATCCAAAGACACCGGCTTTTAATAGAATTGCTGAAATAAATGGAGACACATCAGATTCTGCTTCGGCATGAGCTTCCGGTAACCAGATGTGAACACCAAGTGAACCAGATTTTATCATAAATCCGATTGATAAAAGAATCGTTGCTGCAATCGGCAAACTTACATTTGAAATTGATAGTATTAATACGGAATTCGATACTAAATCAGGAGCCAAGCTGAATCCAACCATCATTAAATATGCTCCGGCAGTGGAGAAGATTAGATAGAGCATTGATGCTTTCTGAGCTTTCTTACCTCGCAAGATTAATAGAAATGAGGAAATTGTCATAAATTCCCAACTTAGGAAAAATTCTAAATATGTAATTGCGACAAGTAAATTTCCAAAAGAGAAGATCATCATCAAAAGGAGACCATAAAATCCTTCACTTTTACCTTTTCTATTTAGTGTTCCAATTATATTTATTGCACTTCCAATTATGAAGATAATTCCAAAGAAAAGTTGAATATTGCTTTCAAGCGGATAGATTAAATATCCATAAGTCAACACTGCTGCTAGCGATAAGATGCCCTTAATTTTGGAAGGAAGAAAATCTATCACATTAATAATTAGAACAGCAAGTACGGGCAAAGCATGAAGCCAATTGAAATCATAGAAAAACTTCATGATCAATACTGAGATTAAAATTGTAATTCCTGCAAAAATTGTTGTGGGAAACATTTTGCTTAATTCTAAAGAGATATTTTTATGTTCAGTTTTCTCATCACCTTTTATCGAGAGAGTAAACCATCTGAAAAGGAAAATAACTTCAAACAGAGAGCCTAACAAGATAGTACCAACAACAAAAAACATCTTTCCGTGTACTAACATCTTAACAAATTCCCATTTAGCCCAGAATCCGGCAAAAGGTGGAAATCCAGCTAAGGCAAACAATAAAATTCCGAACAAAACTAACAGTGGTTTATTGTTTTTCAATACATTCCAGTCTTTCAGATTTTCCTTTTTCACAATTCCAGTTATCCAGAAAAGTCCGGCTTTGGCAATGAGATGGTTAAAGAAAAATCCGCCTACTATCAAATACATTAATGATCTTGGTAAATGCATCGTAAAAATTAGACTTGCCACTAATAATCCTATCTGACCAATGGAAGAATATCCCAATAAACGTTTTGCATTCTTCTGCTTTAATCCCATTAAATTAGAGAAAAAGAAAGTTATTACTCCAGCAATTCCAAATACATTGAGAAAATTCTGTGGGAGTATTGGCATTATTTTATAAAAAACAAAAAATATTGCTGCTGAATTTACTACAGCAATAACTGAAACTATTCCGGAATCTACGGCTTCATACACATCGAGTGCCCAACCATTTGCGGGGAAAGGTTTTAGCTCAATAAACACGGCAATTGCTAAAAGAAATATTGAGATAAAACCTAAATTACTAAAGTTGCCCAAATGGATAAAATCTAAATTAAGGTTTCCTGTAAAATAATATATAAATGTTACGCCAAGTAAAAAGAATGTAGAAGCAATTCCACCGGCTATCATATATTTGAATCCTGCAGAGAGAGATTTTTTTGTTTCGGTTAATGTTATTAGAGCATATGTGGAAATTGATAAGATTTCTGAGAATACGAACATATTGAAAAGGTCACGAGTCATCACTAAACCGTTTACCCCCACTATCATTATTAAATAAAGGATCAAGCCGGAAATGTGCGTCTCTTTGAATTTCTTAAATAGATAAACTGCTGATAACAAAGCTGTGAGATTAGCAAACAGTAGCACAAATGCTTCCTGCATTCCTAGTTGTAAATTTATTGATAACGGAGCACTAAATCCAGCAGTATTAATTATTACGGTTGGAGTATTTAGAAAAGTTAATCGATAAAACCATTCACCTATAATGAATACATTTAAAGATAAAATTCCATAAAATACAGTTAGTGATAATTTCCTTCCGCTTTTATCAATCAGTGTTAAAAGGAATCCGGCTGCAAGAGATAGGGTAAGTATATAAATTGGATTTACCATTTTAACTCCTGATAATCATCTATTGATAGCGATTTATTTTTTTGATATAATTTTATAACAAAGCTTAACATCAAGGCTGTTACTGCCAGTCCAATAACAATTGCCGTAAGAACCAAAGCAGATGGGATAGGATCGACAACCTGTTTTGCAGCATTTGCAAGATCAACAGTACTATCTAGGATCGGTGCAGTTTTTCCACTGAGATAACCAATTGAAACAATGATGATATGAGTTCCTGTGTCTACTATAGAAAACCCTATGACTATTTTTATTAAATTTTTTTGGGTTAACATTCCGTAAAGTCCAATAATAAGGAGTAAAAATCCCAGTATTAAAGAAAATATCATTATTCTCCTCCCATTTTATCTATAATTGTTGTAAGTTCAGAACCAACTTTAAGCCCAATAAGCGAATAAATAACAGGAATAGCACCTGCACTTAATAATTTTCCGTAATTACCTAAAGGCAAAATAGTAGGATCGAGAAAGCTGTTCATTCCAAGAATCAGAAAACCAAATAATCCAATCATCACATAAAAAACACCTGAAAAAGATTCTACGAAATGTAGAATTGAATAATTGAATTTTAAATTTACATCTGCCAGAATCAATAAAAGGAATGCAGTTGTTATAAGTACTCCTCCCTGAAAGCCTCCGCCAGGAGTTAAATGACCGTGAGTAAAGATGAAAATTCCGGTTAGAATTATCAAAACGAATAAAAACTGTGATGCAGTCTGCAATAATTCTGATGATCTACGAGTTTTTAAACTTGCCTTTTTCTTTCTTAATAAAAATCCAACTCCTGCTGTTGTCAGAAACAAAACTGTTACTTCACCCAGTGTATCTAACCCACGATATGTTACTATAACTGATGTCACAACATTTTGCGTATTCAAATCATTTATCGAGCCCTCAACATATTGTGAAGATAATTTACTTAATTCTTTATGAAAATCAAAATCTCTTAAGAATGGAATAAACATCAACACTAAACCCACAAGTGCGAGTAAAATAAATATTCTCTTAATCATCCAGATCTCCTTTTTTTATCTTTTTCAGTGTGAATATAAAGATAATAGTTGTGAGTCCAGAACCAATTGCTGCTTCCGTCATTGCCACATCAGGTGCAGCAAGTAGAAGATAGATCACACTTGCCAGCAGGCTGATTACACCTGCACTAATAATGGCAGAAAGCAAATTCTTGAGATGAATAGCCAGAAAAGCAGCTATGATCATTATTATTCCGAAAACTATAATTATTATGGAGATCATTTTTCTTCTCCTTTGTTTTCAAGATCATCTTCTTTCAGGTCATCTTTTACTGAACGGCTTGTTAGTTTGATCCCTGCAAAATGAGCTGCTCTTGCTAATGTATTTGACGAGATTGGATTAGTAAATATTATGAATAAAATTATTATTGCTATCTTTCCCAAACATCCACATTCGTAATGACCTATTGAAATACCAATAAGAAATAGAATGGAACCGAGTGTTGTGGCCTTTGTACCTGTTTGCATTCTATTATATACATCCGGCATCCGCAAAATTCCAAGTCCTCCCAATAAAAGAAAAATGGAACCAATCAAAGTAATTACCGCACCGAATATTTCCATTATATCCCCCTTTCCAGATAACGAGCAATAGCTACAATGCCAACAAAACTGATCAACCCGTAAACAATTGCCACATCAAGATAAATAATACGGTTAGAATAGTAGGCAATAAAAACGATAAGTGAGATTGATATGATTGTCATTCCATCTAAAGCCACAGCTCTATCTGCAATTGTAGGTCCTATAATTAATCTGATAAAAGACAGCACTATGCCGGCAAGAGCTATAATAGCAGCTATATTATAAATAAGATCAGCCAAAGATCACCTCCAAATATTTTTCAAATTTACTCACTATCTGTTTAGTTGCTCCTTCAATATCATCTGAAGTAACATCAATCCAATGAATATAATAATCTTCTCCGTTTGTATCCACAGTTAAGGTTCCCGGAGTTAGCGTGATAGAGTTTGCCAGGATAACTCTTCCCAATTTTGATTTCAATTTTGTTTTCACTTTCACAATACCCGGATTTATTGGGATTGCAGGGTGAATAACTCTGAAGGCTACATCAAGATTCGATTTTAACAATTCCCAAGAAAATACAAAAATGTAGATGATAGAGTAGAAAATTGCTTTGGGGTTAATATGAAATTCAGAGAATATTGTCGCTTTTGAAAAAAATATAATCGTTAATAGTAGCGAAACAATGGCTCCAATAATTATTTCCTGATGATTTGTTCCTGCCAGGAGAATCCATACGATCAACAGTAAAAAAAATAATAAAGTTCCTTTTTTTAACATTAAC
>Ga0075123_10000829_pt1 | contig 15890 bp, 13 predicted proteins | sample AntAceMetag02UKX_FD_69808 | JGI IMG/M metagenome (GOLD analysis project Ga0075123, IMG submission 69808) | Saline lake microbial communities from Ace Lake, Antarctica - Antarctic Ace Lake Metagenome 02UKX | ecosystem: Environmental > Aquatic > Non-marine Saline and Alkaline > Saline | place... | reverse complement strand
TGCTCCTGTTAGTAGTAGCTAAAAATAATTTGTTTGTAACTTCATTACTACTACGCAGTAATGAAGTTATTTAAACTCATTTCCCTTACTAACAGTTGCACTTATTACTTGAACTTACGAGCTATAATATTACGAATTTTTTAATTAATTTCCTTTTCTTTGTGGCTTGGTGTCTTAGTGGCTGAACTATTACAAAAAAAGAAATCGTAAGAAATTATAAGTCTGATTGATATTATATGGTCTTTTTAACTATCCTCCCATCAATTTTTGATTTTATCTTTTTCTGCTGTTCAATTTTTTTCATCACTACTTCAGAAAGCGGCATCATCAAATTATTAACCTCCTTTTGTTCAAATCCCAAATATTTTTCCGCATTGGAGACAACAAAGTCAACAGTAGCTTCAGAATAAATTTTATTTTTATCTATTTTTATGTCGCCAACAGTTAAATGAATCAAATAAATGTTTGATGACTAATTTTTAAAAAATTAATCTGATACCATTCCATAGACTTTTCGGTGGCTGCATAGTAATCCATAAGCGTCGATACAAAATTGGCAAGGTTGGGGAAGATTTTTCCCTTTTCGATGTTTCAGCCTAAATTGCTTATACGCTTTAGAACGATATATTTTTAGTGGATCCTGGTGATAGACGTTGCCAAAAATAATCGGTTGATTTTGTTTGATTTTACCGAAAAATTCAAAAGGTGTACTTACAGAAAGCATATCACAAGGAGGAACATTACCATTTATATCGATGAACAACGATTCACATTGCCGACATCCCATTTGTTTCGGTTTCATTAAAGGAAGCCATATTTGTTGACCATTTGCTTCAGCCCTCTTTATAATATATTCAAAAATATCTTCAACTTTTTTATTCCCATTTTTAGTATATAGATATTGATCTGTGAATTTGGAAGAAAATGACATTAAATTATTGATTAAAATTTTTTTCACGCCAAGACTATTTACAAAATCCGGGTATTCTTTTAATTCGTTAACATTATTTTTATGTAAAACAAATACTGTTCCAACTGATGCATTTTTATCTAACTCAATTATTTTTTTGATTGTTGCGATTACTTTTTCAAAAGATAAACCTATTTTAAAGTTTTCAACAGCATCCTTGCGAACCCCATCTAAAGATATTGTATAAGAAGGAATTGGATATTTAAGCAGTTGATTGAGTTTTTGATCGTCAATTGTCATTGCGTTTGTAACAAGTGGGAATTGAAGTTTTGGATTAATCTCAAGCAAATAATCCATCATTTTAAAAATATCTTTATGAAGAAGCGCTTCAAAAGTTGAAAAATAGAACTCATTGGTTCGTTTAATAAGTTTTTTTAGTCTGTTAACTATATTTTTAAAATCTTTAAAATTCATCATCCCTTTATGACCATCAGGAATTGTATTACCAAAATCATTGATAAAACAGTGTTTACACTTTAAATTACAGGCTACAACTGTTTGCAATGTTATTCCTGAAGGATAACTTAATAAATAATGTTTATATCCACGTAAAATTTTCTGAGGTAGTTGTTTGATCGGTGTGTTGAATATTTTTTTTAGAACTAAACTTAATGGTGTATTCATAATATCTTCCATATTATTAATTTTACAGTCTTCAACTTACAGTACTTTTTAATGTGAAATAAATGGATTTATTTTTAACTATACAGCTGCTAATGATACTTAGCGTAATTTCGTGGCAACTATTACTTTATTTCTTCACCATTCTTCCTTCAACCTTTGATTTAATCTCCTTTTGTTGCTCAATAGTTATCATAACAACATCAGCAAGCGGCATCATTAAATTATTAACCTGTCCTGGCTCAAATCCTAAATATTTTTCTGAATTGGAGACGACAAAGTCAACAGTAGCCCCGGAATAGATTCGCTTCTTGTCAATTTCCTTACCTTTGATAAAAGCCTTTGCAATTTTTATATTTCCGTTTTTTTCCCATTCATAATTTAAACCAGAAACTTGCAGAATGCCGTGCTTGTGAAAAGCGGATGCCTCAGCATTTAGTTGAATCAAAGTTAAAATATCATTACCTGAAACCTGAAATTTTGTAATTGAATTTGCAAAAGGCAGAATATTCTTAACGTCCAATTTTGTAATAGTACCTGCCTCCAAATTGCTTCGTATCCCGCCACTGTTTATAACTGCAAAATCAGCGCCACTGAAATCACGAATGCAGTCGGTGATAAAATTTCCAATGTTGCTCTCCTGTGAATGAGAACGGCGCCACGGTGTCAGTAACTCGCCGATTACACGACCGTATTCTTTGTCAATTTGCTCATCATAAAAATTGACAGTTTTTACTAGTTCAGGATCTGGACGAATATTATTATTCCATAATGGTATTAATTCATATTCATAAGACTGAATAGTATCGGCAACGACTGTTATTTCAAGTTTACCCAGGTTTCTGAGCTTGCTTCCCGTTTGAACAATCAGTTTTTTGTTTACGATTAGTGCTTTTTTAAGGGTGGTATGGCTATGCCCGCTGATGATTACATCAACCTGAGGACCGACATTTTTTGCAATTTGTTTATCTTTTCCAATGCCGCTGTGACTTAGTACGATAATAAGATCAGTTATTGGATCAATAACTTTTGTCAGTGAATCTACAACTGGCGCCGCCGGTTTAACAAGAATTTCATCACGTTGCGGAGCATTAATATAATTTTGTAAATCATCCACAATCACTCCGATAACACCGATCGCAAGTCCGCCCGTTTGATAGATGTGATATGGTTCAGATGTAAATAGAGTGCCATCAACATTAAAAAGATTAGATGAATAAACTGGAAATTGGCATAGTTTGATTAAATTAAAAACGTTTTGAATTGAAATGTCAAACTCGTGATTGCCAAGCGTCAAGCCATCATAGCCGATCTTATTTAATAATCTTACCATTGGTCCGCCTATCGCACCTTGATATTCAATATCACAAATCGGGTTTCCAGTCATAAAATCGCCAGCATCTAATAATAAAACATTTGCTGTTTCTTTGCGGATATTGGAAACATAATAGTCCAATGCCAGTATGCCGCCGAGTTTCCTTTCCTGCGCACCTGGATTTTTTGGTTTGATTATAATAGGTTGGAAATTTCCGTGGATATCGTTGGTGTGGAGAATAGTGATTTTTTTTGTTGAATTGTCTATTGTGAAAGCGACGTTTGAAAAATTAAATAGAATTAACAGAATAATAGTGAAATTTAAAATTTTTTTCATAATAATGTCCTTATTTATTATTATTGTTTGGTCAAGTTGCCTTCAAAATTAAAAAATTTGAGGTAGTCAATTATTACCTATAATTTAAAAATACGAGGGTAAAATGCAATCGAAAAATTTAAAAAACAAGGTTATTTTTAAATTTTTCTTAGCACACAGAATTAGAACAGTCCCCAGAAAGAGAAAAAAATGTTAATTGTTTAGTTTCAATCTCTTTTCTATTGATATTTATTGAAAAAATGTTTACATTTAAAAATCTCTAACCTGAATAATTTATCAAATTCATGCAAATTATTTTGCCAAAGAAAGAAAGATTCAATGTCTTAATGTCTAAAAAGTTAATTTCTTGCACAGTGTTCAAAAAAAATAATTATATCCACTTTATTGGATATTTCATTTTTAATTTGCAGCTTGTCTGCGTTAGGTTGATTCAAAATGCAGCATCCCGGATATACCTGCCCCAAATGCGGAAATACAGAATATGAAGCCGATGTATTTCGCGCAACTGGCGGAAGATTTGCCAAAGTTTTTGATGTACAGAATAAAAAGTTTACCACAGTAACCTGTACCCGGTGTAAATATACAGAAATGTATCGAGCAGAAACCAGTGCGCTGGGAAATATTTTTGACTTTTTCACCAATTAAGTATTTTTAAAATCTGGAGATTTTTTAATGAGACCTCGTTTCGTGTGCTTATTTTTATTATTACTGGTTTTGTCAACAATTTCATTTTCTCAACCTATAATTTATACTGTTGAATACGGAGCAAAGCCGGCTTCAGCTCCAGATTTAATACCGGCTTTTACGGATTATAAAGGCTTCGAAAATGTGAATCTTGTGACAGACAATTGGTACTATGCCTCACGAGAACGGGCGGATTCTATCAACGCTGATGCATTTATCATCCCAGGCGGCTCTACTTCTGATGTACCTTTTTACGATGGCAGCCTAAATTCATACATTGATTTACTGCGAAATCCAGGCAGACCCACAATAGGTTTTTGTGCCGGTATTCAATTCCTGCTTATGGCACAGGGCGGCATTTGCGCGAACCGCAGCGGTGAACATGGCGATCAGACAGAAGCTATCTTTGAGTACGATGAAATTTTTGAAAACTGTCCCAATCCATATACTGACCTGGCAGCTCATAATTACAGTATCGTGGATATCCCAGATGTTTTCCGAAATATGGCAACGACTCGGACTTGCAATATTACATTTGCCAGGCATATAACCATGCCTCTCTACGGCTCTCAACTTCACATTGAAAGAATGAGTAACGCAAACTCAGGCGGACCTTCTATTCTTTCTAATTTCCGAAACAAAATTATGGCAAGAAAATTTCACGGTGTGGCTGAAGCCCTGGCATTTCCAGGTGAGCCGGGAAAAGTATTGGTAACCTGGTGGAAAGCAAAAACAGATCAGGATGTGATGTATCAAATTTTTCATTCCACACAGTCAGAGATTGATTTTAATAATCCAGTTTATGAAACACAGGAATTGGAATATGAATTTAACGGATTAGATACTGATGTTACTCATTATTTTGCAGCACGCGCTTTATGCTCTGCATTTGATGATAGCAATACAGCTGTTTTCCCAATTAAAGCGGATGGACATCGGGAGATTGTTTTTCAGAATGGATTGGAAATTGAGGGTGCGCCATACAGTGAAACTGAAGCCACCGCAATTTATGAAAAATATCCTGACAGTAATTTTGGTAAAAAGGGTACCGGCAGTTCCGGGAATTTATATTGGTGGAATTCGGGGCTAATTAAATTTAAGGGATTGGAAAAATATCTTGCTGGTAAAAAGATCATTGGTGGAAAGTTGACGTTTATTTTTGTCGGCGGCGTAACTGACAACACTAACAGTTCTCATGTTGCTGACATCTCCATTTACAGAATACTTAAAAATTGGAATGAGGGAACTGGAACTAATTATAATCCAGCATCAGATAACGAAGTCACCTGGAATTCTGCGCAGCATAATATACTTCCCTGGGAAGTTCCCGGCTGTAAAGGCGCTACAGATATAGCTTCCGATCCAATTGCCAGCTTCACCATTAAAGGCGATGGCACAGGAATTAAATTTGATGGGACTGTAGAACTCCCGCCAGAGTTGATTCAAACCTGGGTGGATTATGCTGACAGCAATTGCGGTCTGCTTTACGAAAAAGTTGATACATATCCTCACAACATGTATTTTTATTTTGAAGATAATGAAGATGATTGGTTTATGAATCACCCGCGATTGACTGTTTATTATCTCGATGAAGAGCAGAGTGTAGTTGAAAATAAAACACCCACATCTGTTCCCAAAATAATGAAGCTGTTACAAAATTATCCTAATCCGTTCAATAGTTCAACAGCAATTCCAATCGAGATTAATGGAGCTCAGCAAACACGTCTTTTTATTTACAACATCAAAGGACAACGGGTGCGCAAAATATTTGACGGTATTTTACAAACTGGCTTGCATAAAATAAGCTGGGATGGGCGTGATGAAATGGGCAATGCAGTTCCCAGCGGAATTTATTTGTACAGCCTGACAAATAGAAAAGAGAGATTGATTAATAGAATGGTTTTGGTTAGATAGGGATTTTAAACGATGAAAACACAACCTTTAAAAATTTTAACAAACGTTTTTATTTGTACCAGAGAAAACCGTCTGCAATTGGTGGATATCTATTTCAATTCAAAAATTGAGCGCATTGAACCGAGCCTGGATACAGAAATAGATTGGCGGGATATTTCCGACAAAGAAAAATGGGAAGCATTTAAAGAAGAAATCCCTGAACAAAAGTTTCCGCCCCAGTTGAAAACTTATGACGGAAATTTTATGCTGCTCATACCTGGCGCTATTGATACCCATGTCCATTTTAACACTCCCGGATTTGAGCATCATGAAACTTTTGAAACCGGTTCATTGGCAGCAGCGTATGGGGGAGTTACAACAGTCGTTGATATGCCCTGTACTTCAAAGCCGCCTGTAACTTCAATACAAGACCTTATTAAAAAACGTAAATTTATAGAGGGAAAAAGTTGGGTGGATTATGCATTTTGGGGAGGCGTTCGCGGTGAAGATTTTGATAATCCTTTTTATGATCAAGAAGGAGAGTTACTGAGCCTGGGGAGAGCAGATGTTGTAGGCTTTAAGGCATACCTGATTTCCGGAATGAAGGGTTTTCGTGACCTGGTGTATGAAGAAATGCTTCTCGCTGCAAAATCGATCAAAAAAACAGGCAAGCCGTTGGCAGTTCATGCTGAAGATAAACATTATATCTCTTATAAACTCAGTCTAAATCGAGGTAAATATTTAAATAACTGGCGAGAGTATTGTGAAGCAAGAGACGACATTGCCGAAGCAAAAGCAATTGCCACGATGGTACGGATTGCCAAAAAAACTAAATGCCCAATTCATATTGTTCATCTCAGTTCGGAATTGGGATTAGAAGTGGTCCGCAAAGCACAACTTGAAGGTTTGAAATTTACTGCTGAAACCTGTCCCCATTTTCTTTATTTCACCCAAAAGGATTTTCAAAATGAAGAGATTTCTAATTTTCTAAAAACTGCGCCGCCAGTTAAATTGAAAAAAGACCGGGATGCGCTCTGGGACGGATTGAGTGAAGGTACAATTTCTTTTGTTACCACAGATCACGCTGGCTGTGATCCTATCAAAGAAAAGTCGTCCTGGAATTTTTGGGAAGTTTACGGCGGTATTCCCGGGGTTGAACATCGTGTGCCGTTTTTATTTTCTGAAGGTTTTAAAAAAGGACGTTTAACATTATCGCAAACAATTAGGTTACTCTCCACCAATCCCGCTATTTTCACAGGCTTAAAAAATAAAGGAAGTCTGGATGAAGAGAAGGATGCGGATTTTACGTTGATTGATTTGTGGGATAACCAGGTTGTGAAAGCAGAAAATATGCACAGTAAAGGAAAGTATTCGCCGTTTGAAGGAGTTAAATTTGGGGCAATTGTTGAAGCCACATTTCTGCGGGGCAATTTGATTATGAAAAGAGATGGGGAATCAGAAGTTGATGTGGGATATGGGAAGTTTTTAGAGGGTTGAAGGTTGTATGTGACAGTTCAGGCATATTAAAATTGGACACAGATTACCGCTGATTGAGTGTAATTGTTCCGAATTGTTATTTAAATAATGAAATAATAAAATAAGGAACCCTCTCGATGATCATCAAATTAATTATCTTTATCATTGCTTCTATTGGGATTACTTTTATCTCAAGAGATTCTTTTAGCAATATACGTTCTTATGGATTTTTCAGATTTTTTGCTTTTGAATTAAATTTGGCTCTAATCCTGTTGAATATAGATTTTTGGTTTACAAATCCTTTTTCAACTTTACAAATATTCTCATGGCTTTGTTTATTTCTATCAATTTTTTTGGTTGTTCATGGATTCAGGCTGCTAAAAACAACAGGTAGCTCAGAAGGTAAATTCGAACATACTACAATACTGGTCAGAAAAGGTGTCTTTAAATATATTCGTCACCCCATGTATGCTTCACTGTTATATCTGGGATTGGGAGTATATTTTAAAAATATCTCACTAATAACATCTATTTTAGTTTTATTTGTGATCGTCAGTTTAGCAGTCACGGCAAAATTTGAAGAAATAGAAAATAGCCACAAATTTGCTGGAGATTACGTACAATATATTAAAAACACGAAAATGTTTATACCATACTTGTTTTGAAAATGAAAATACTTAACAAAATATCATTTATACTGAATAAAGGGCTTCTTTTTAAGCAACTAAGAATCAAGCCGCAAAGTGAAAAAACAAGGGAGTTGGAACAGCTGCTTGATGCGGTGGCGCCTTTAATCAAACCAAAAGCAATTTACAAAGTATGCTATATAGAATCCAGAAATGGAGACACGGTAAACATTGGAGGCGTTGAATTTACTAGCCGGGTTTTGTGCGCTAATCTGGATAAGGTCGAAAGGGTATTTCCATTTATCGCAACCTGTGGGAATGAATTAGAAAATTTGGACATTCCAGCAGATGATTTTTTGAAACATTATTGGGTAGATGTTATTAAAGAGATGGCATTAAGCGCCAGTGTTGATTTTCTTTTTGATCATATAAAAAAGAAATATGCCCTAAAAAAATTACCGTCGATGAGCCCCGGTTCAGGCGCGGAAGGTGTCTGGCATATTGAACAGCAAAAACAGTTGTTTTCACTTTTCGGAAATGTTGAAGATTTGATTGGAGTAAAATTAGCCGATAGCTATTTAATGATTCCCAATAAATCTTTGTCCGGAATTTGTTTTTCCGAGGGTATCGAATACATTACCTGTCAACTCTGTCCTCGTGAAAATTGTCCCGGCAGAAAAGCGCCATTTAATGAGAATTTAAATGAAATGTTACTGGGATAAGGATATATGATTAGCGCTGTAAGCTGTAATTAAAAAGATTCAAACCGCTAATTTCGCGAATTTCACTAATGAAAAACAAAAGAAATAATTCGCGCAATTAGCGAAATTAGCGGTTAAAAAATGTTTGTAGATTTCTTTGCAAAAAAAGTATAAATGATAATGTACACGGCTGCCACTGCAACTGCTAGTTTTCCATATATGTTTGTATAAAGTATGAGAATGAAAATAAAAAACTTAAGGGAAAAATGTCTAATACAGAATTAAAAAAAGTCTGTGTTTACTGTGCTTCCAGTCGTCAAGCTAATCCGGTTTATCAGCAGGATGCAAAAAGACTTGGAGAGATTCTTGCTAAAAATTCAATTACTATTGTTTACGGCGGCGGCGCTGTTGGTTCAATGGGTGCATTGGCAGAAGGTGCAATTTATTTTGGGGGTAAGGTAGTCGGAATTATTCCACGTTTTATGGTTGATCTTGAGTGGGCAAATAAAAAAATATCTGATTTGATAATTGTAAAAGATATGGCAGAACGAAAGAAGAAAATGATTGAAGACGTTGATGCGGTTATTGCTTTACCCGGCGGAACTGGCACACTCGAAGAATTGTTCGAAGCCATTACCTGTAAACGGCTTGGCTTTTATTTGAATCCAATTATATTGGTAAATACGCTCGGTTTTTATGACCCCTGTATTGAATTGTTAGAGAAATGTGTGTCAGAACAATTTATGGATCAAAAACATAACAATATGTGGACTTATGTTAATGAGCCGGAAGATGTTTTACCCGCGATTTTCTCAGCCCCTGATTGGTATAAGGACGCCAGACATTTTGCGGCAATATGATTTTTTAAGTTTAAAAGATATTGCCACAAAGGCACCAAGACACGAAGAAACAATAAAAAGGTATTTGGGTAATGTTTATTTTAATAATTGTATTTTTAACTTTGTGTCTTTGAGTCTTCGTGGCAAAAAATTATTTAAGTTAACAACAAAGAAAAAAATTGTCAACCAGAAAACTACATATTCTCGGAACTGCTTGTTTAGTGCCAACGCAGCAACGGAATCACAACGGTTATTTTTTGCGCTGGGACGATGATGGGTTTCTGTTTGATCCCGGAGAAGGAACACAACGCCAAATGATTTTTTCGGGTATTTCAGCATCGCAAATCACAAAAATATTTATCAGCCATTTTCACGGCGATCATTGTTTGGGACTGCCGGGGGTGATTCAGCGTATTTCTCTGGATCAGGTTACTCACCCTGTTGAAGTTTATTATCCGGCTTCGGGACAGAAATATTTTGAAAATTTGCGGGATGCTTCAATTTATCATTTTCAAGTTGAATTGGACACACATTCGATTCAGGAACAAGGTATTGTGTTTGAAAATGAAAAATATAGCATTGAAGCGAAATTTTTGGACCATACAATTGAAGCTTTGGGTTATCGTGTTCAAGAAAAAGATGGTTACACAATGATTCCTGACAAATTGGAAGCTGCTGGATTGAAAGGGGAGAAAATCAGGGAACTACAAAATAACGGAAAGATAGAAAGTAATGGAAAAACAATTACGTTGAAAGATGTCTCTAATCCAAGACCGGGGCAGAGTTTTGCGATTATTTTAGATACCAGATTTTGTGATGCCGCGATTGAGTTGGCAAAAAATGTGGACATGCTGATTTGTGATTCAACCTATCTTTCAGACCGGCAAGAGATGGCATTCGAGTACGGTCATTTAACAGCCAAACAGGCAGGGACTTTAGCAAAAGAAGCCGGGGCAAAAAAACTTGTTTTAACCCATTTTTCTCAAATTTATTCGGATGTTGAGGAATTAAAAAAAGAAGCAAGCGTTATCTTTCCCAATGTTGTTGCAGCCAAAGATGGTGACCAGATCCCAATGCCGAAGCGAGAGCGGATATTGAATTAAATGTTGTACAGTTGAAAAGTAACTACTTGGTTTTTTTTTGGCAAAATAATTATATGGCAAAATAATTAAAAAATTTTCTAATTATTACCCACCAATTACTTTTTGAATTATTTTGCCAAATTAAATTAATGGATTTTTTTAAATGAAAATGACGAAAGAAGATTTAGAAGACCTGAAATACGCCAGAAGCCTGCTGGAAAATCCGGGCATTGCTGCAAAATTAACCGATGTTTTAGCCACGCCAATTGAAAAAGGTTTTAAAATGCTTCCGGAAAAATGGTCAGCATTAGTGGATCTGGCTTCACAAAAGTCGTTAGAAAAGGCGTTGAAATTTGCCATGCTAACTTTAGACAGCAAGAGTTCAAAAAAGTCTTATGATTTCTTTCACAAGATCGCTGTTGCAACCACTGGCGCGACTGGCGGCGCATTTGGATTGTCAGCCATAACAATTGAATTGCCTGCATCAACCCTGATCATGCTTCGTTCCATTGCAGACATCGCTCGCAGTGAAGGCGAAGATTTGAGTGCGACGGAAGCAAAATTAAATTGTCTCCAGGTTTTCGCACTGGGCGGGAAATCAAAACAGGATGATGCAACAGAGACCGGTTATTATGCTGTTCGATTGTCCCTTTCAAAATTGATTTCTGATGCAACAAAATTTATTACAGAGAAAGGAATTACAAGAGAAGGGGCGCCAGTGCTGGTTAAATTCATTTCAGCAATTGCATCGCGATTCGGAACTGTGGTATCCGAAAAAGTGGCGGCTATGGCGATCCCGGCTATCGGCGCAGTTGGCGGTGCGTTAATAAATACGTTTTTCATCACTCATTTTCAAAATATGGCAAGAGGGCATTTTATAATCAGAAGACTGGAAAGTAAGTATAGTACAGATGTGGTTAGAAAGGAGTATGAGGGTTTAGAATAAAAATAATTGGAGCTATGTTGTTTTAGGTAATAGAAACTGAAATAACAAATTCCAAAAAATAAATTTCAAATAAATTTCAATATCCAAAATTCAAAACAAAACCCAGTTTATTTTCAAAAACAAAAAAAATTTTAAATATGAATCCATTAATATAGTCCGTGTGGGATAATGAAAAAAGTAAAATATAAGGAAATCTAAATTATGAATCAACAAATCAGATACGAAGATGTACAGAAATTTTCAGAATCATTTGACAGTGATCCCAAGAATTTACTTGCGCTAAATGCAGTTGCTAAAAGCGGTATTGGCGCGGTGGCGTTGAGCCGTGAAACAGTGAACAGCGTTGACCATACTTTTTCAAATTTAATTGAAACGCCGGAAGCAACTAATCAGAAAAAAAGCGGAAGATGCTGGCTGTTTGCTGGTCTCAACAGCTTTCGGGTTGCTGCTATGAAAAAGATGAATCTGGAAAAATTTGAACTTTCCCAGTCCTATTTGATGTTCTGGGATAAATTGGAAAAAGCCAACTACTTTCTTGAAAATATCATTGAGACAGTGAATGAACCCCTGGACGGCAGGCTTGTTATGTGGCTGCTTGCCGAACCTCTCTCTGACGGAGGTCAATGGGACATGTTTGTCAACCTGATTGAAAAATATGGCGTAGTACCCAAATTCGCGATGCCCGAGACTGAGAGCAGCAGCAGTTCTTATGCGATGAATGATCTGCTCATTGGCAAGTTGCGGGAATACGCTCGGCTCATTCGAGAAAAACACGTCCAAGGAAAAAGTCCGGATGCCATTCGCCAGAACAAGCAAGAAATGTTGAATGAGTTTTATCGCATGCTCTGTATTCACCTGGGGAAACCGCCTGCCAAATTTTTCTGGGAATGGCGGGATAAAGATAAAAAATTTAAGCGCCATGGAGACATCACGCCAAAAGAGTTTTTTGATAAATACGTGGCGCTGGATCTGGACGATATGGTCTGCCTGATTAATGCCCCAACCAAAGATAAGCCGTTTAAAAAAATGTACACCGTGCAGTACCTCGGAAATATTGTGGGTGGACATCCTGTCCGTTATTTGAACGTTGAGCTAAAAACGTTAAAAAATGAAGCAAAGCAAATGATCATAGACGAGCAGCCAGTATGGTTCGGCTGCGATGTGGGACCGATGATGGAAAAGAATTTAGGCGTTCTTGACTTTGAGATTTACAATTACGAATTAGTTCTGGGAACAAAATTTGAACTGGATAAAGCCGGTCGCCTGGACTATGGGCATAGCAAAATGACTCATGCGATGGTATTTACTGGTGTTGATGTTGATGATTCAGGTAAGCCCATTAAATGGCGCGTGGAAAATTCCTGGGGTAAAGAAAATGGCGATAAAGGATATTTGTTGATGACTGATAAATGGTTTGATGAATATTTGTACGAAGTTGCTGTTAGCAAAAAGTATTTATCACCTGAGCTTTTACAAGTTTTGGACACAGAACCTGTGGTGCTGCCTCCGTGGGATCCGATGGGGTCGTTGGCAAGGTAATTCAAATTATTTAAAAAAGATAAAAAAAGTAATTCATTTTATCTAATCTAATAAAGGGTGTTTAAAAAAAATTTAAAAATCAAAAAAATCCAAGTAAAATACTGGGAATCCATGTCAGAAATAATAAAATCGAAATGAATTCCCATTAAATCAAAGCTAATTGACATAGAATCTAAATAAAATACTGCTTCATTGAAAAAATAGAACTACACTATGCGTAGCAAATAATATCAATTAGTTATGATGACTTGTTTAAACACCCTTTAATAAATCACAAACAATAATATCCAAATTCCAAATAAATTCCAATTCTCAAATTCAAAATTCCAAACTAATTTGATTTGCAGTGTTTTGGTTTTTGATAATTGGAATTTGAGTTTTGTTTGATATGTGTATTTTGTGATTTGGTGCTTTTAACATTAGGTGCCTCATATATCGTGCTTTAAATAAATGGGTGAAAATGAAAGTTGAGAAATTAACAACCAAAGAACGATTCCAGAAAATGTATGATTTTAAAGAAGCTGACCGAATTCCGATTATTGATAGTCCCTGGGATGCAACTATAAAACGCTGGCACCGGGAAGGCATGCCTGAGAATATGAACTTTGTTGAATATTTCGGACTTGATCATGTTGCTGATATTACCGTAAGTCCTGGTCCCTGGGATGAGAACGAAATCATTGAAGAAACCGAAAAGTATGGAATTTATAAAAATATTTGGGGCACAGTTTTTAGACAGTGGAAACATGCTGCCTCAACCCCCGAATTTCTGGACTTTGAAATCACCAATCCTGATAAATGGAACATTGCAAAAAATAAGTTGAAACCCACAAAAGATAAAATCGATTGGAAATATTTAAAGAAAAATTATCGTAACTGGAAAGAAAAGGGTTACTGGATTCAGGCGCATTTGTGGTTTGGCTTTGATATTATTCATTCATGGATCGTGGGCACCGAGCGCATGTTGATCGCAATGGTCGAAAATGCTGAATGGTGCCGGGATATGGTTTCATTTCTCCTTGAATATCATCTTACACTGTTTGACAAAATCTGGGAAGCTGGTTATGAATTCGATTCTATGACGTTTCCGGATGATATGGGTTATAAACATAGCCAGTTTTTTTCACTCAAAATTTACCGCGATGTTTTAAAACCGTATCATCAGCAGGCAGTTGAATGGGCGCATGAAAAGGGTATTAAAGCGCATGTTCATTCCTGCGGAGATGTGAATCCATTTATTCCTGAATTCATCGAAATAGGTGTTGATGCGCTCAATCCATTGGAAGTTAAAGCGGGCATGGATCCTATTGTTCTCAAACAAAAATATGGGAAAGATTTGGTCCTGCATGGTGGAATTAATGCTGTTCATTATGATAAACCTGAAAAAATTAAAGCGGAAATGCAGAGAGTGATTCCAGTTTTAAAAGAAAATGGTGGCTATATTTTTTCTTCTGATCACTCTGTGCCAGATTCGGTGAGTCTGGAAGATTTCAAAAGAATAGTTAATTTAGCTAAAGAGTTGGGAACATATTAGTTGATACTGTTGTAAATATTTTAATGATTTTAATAGTATTGTTTTAATTCATTATTAGATGATTAGGAAGAGAATTAGTGACAAAAATTTGTGAATTAATGGCTAACTCCTTTTTAGAATCAGCTCATATATATGAAAATAAAATGTAAAGGATATCGAAAAATGAAGATAGGTTTAATTGGATTACAGAATTCAGGCAAGACAACGATTTTTAATGCACTTACAAAATTACAAGCTGAAGTGAATGTCTTTTCAAATACAAAGGCGGAACCAAATATTGCGATAGTTGAAGTTGGTGATGAGAGAGTTCGAGCTCTTGCTGAAATGTACATTCCGAAAAAGACAACTTTTGCAACTATTGAATTAATAGATTTTGTGGGACTTTCTGCTGGGTCAGCGAAAGAAGGCACATTCTCCAGTGAATTGTTGAATTTAGTAAAAACAATGGATGCGCTGGCGTTGGTTGTGAAAAATTTCAAAGATGACATAGATGGACACGTTTCGCCTGTCAAAAATATTCAGTTGATCAGTGATGAGTTGTTGTTATTTGATCTGATTTTTACCGAGACACGATTGGAAAGGATCGCGCATCAATTTTCGCGCGGCAAAAAGACCAATGAGCTTGTGTTTGAAGAAAAGACATTAAATAAAATTTTAGTTCATTTGAATGAAAATAAACCCATTCGTACATTAGAGTTAAATAGGGATGAACAGAAGGTAATTAGGGGATATCAATACTTGACGCAAAAACCATTTTTAGTAATTCTAAATTCAGGAGAAGATAATTTTGGCAACGGTAATGGTTTAATCCCTTCGATTCAAAAATCACACGATGTCATCGAATTTGCTGGTAATTTTGAAATGGAACTGGCGCAATTGGAGAATGAAGATGATGCGAAAATGTTTATGGACGAAATGGGCATAAAAGAGTCTGCCCGCGATCGACTGACAAAATTTACTTATGACATGCTGGGCTACATCAGCTTTTTTACAGTGGGTTCCGATGAAGTCCGCGCCTGGACTATCCATAAAGGTGATACGGCTGTGCAAGCAGCAGGAGCGATTCATACCGATCTTATGCGCGGGTTTATTCGAGCGGAGTGTTTTTCTTGTGACGATCTCATCCAGGCTGGTTCAGAAAAAGCTGTAAAAGATAATGGCGCATTCAGATTGGAAGGGAAGAATTATATAGTGCAGGATGGGGATGTTTTGAGTATTCGGTTTAATGTTTGATTTTGTATAATACCGATTACATCCGCCAGTTGGCTATTGGCGTTAAAATAAGGGTCCTTTGTGCTTTTATTCCTGAATTGCCATGAGATTTATCT
>Ga0075123_10000821_pt1 | contig 16002 bp, 26 predicted proteins | sample AntAceMetag02UKX_FD_69808 | JGI IMG/M metagenome (GOLD analysis project Ga0075123, IMG submission 69808) | Saline lake microbial communities from Ace Lake, Antarctica - Antarctic Ace Lake Metagenome 02UKX | ecosystem: Environmental > Aquatic > Non-marine Saline and Alkaline > Saline | place... | reverse complement strand
TTAAAAAGGGCAATCATCTTCTTTATCTAAGAAGTTTGTATTTGCTTCAATCGGTTTATCTAATTCCATCACGTAGTCTATTGGTTCTTTTTCACCTCCTTTGGTGAAATCCCTATCGCATTTAGGATAGCCACACATATTATATCTAGCTGAATCAATATCATATTCAAATCTATACTGTTCTCCTATCTTACCCTGATAACTGAATTTAGTTTTACAGTTTATAAAGTCAGTGCCTGCTGAAGTGTTCTCACTTTCAAAGGTTCGGTGGATCGTAAACCCGTTGTGCGTTTGGTTTCTGAAATCAGCAGAACCACTAACATCGTAAAGGGTTGGCGCTTCATAAGTACCGTCTTCTTTCTTTCTCATTTTAGTTGGGTGGGCTACTAAAAATATTTGTACATTATTTTGCTGGCAGAACGCTGTTATCCTAGTTATAACCCTGTCAATCCCTTCCTTTCCAGACATTCCTTTAGGCATTAAGACTTTGTTCCAAGCATCAATCATAAATATGTCTATGCCGAAACTAAATATCTGTTCTTGGAATTTATCGAGTAACCAATCCCAATCAACAGAATCACCTGAAACACCTGACGTTTGATAAATTCTCTTATCAGCCCATTTAACGAACCTGTTTAGTTCAATTGGTGTTATCCTATGGTTTGAATCCTTTCGTTCAAAGAATGGCTTCCCTATAGACTTCTGAGCCATGTTAGACAAGTGACTCTCTAACGGGTTGTGTTCTGGACTAAATATTGAAAGTTTTAAATCCATTTCGTCTATGAGGTTTAGAAGATACCACTCAGCAAATGTAGACTTTCCATGTGAAGGTATTCCAGTTATGACTGTTAATTGTCCTTGCATGGTGCTAAATATCTCGTGTAACCGCCCGAAACACTTCTTTCTAGGTACTATGGTTTTAGGTAAACCCTGTTCGTATAGATCAATTAGCTTGCTTTCTAAATCGTTTGCCGTGAATGTTCCACTAACAGGAAATTTAGTTTCACTTGCTAAACTTGTTTTTAGATTTCCGTTAATCAAATCTTCGTTAGCATCTTTACCTTTCCATTTTACGAATGAGCATCTGTATTTACCTAATCGGTGGGCTATCTTCTCCATAATCTTTTGACCTTTCTCATCACTATCTGTAGCTATTACAAAGGTTTTAACCTCCGTTAGATACTGCTGTGAGTTAATCCAATAATCGTCATTATCATTAGCTCCTGCTGGTAGGCTTACGCAGTTATTAAATCCAGCTTCTGACATTGCTAGAACGTCAAACTCACCTTCTACGATGTATATTTTATCGTGTCCTGTTATGCTGTTAATGTTGTACAGGATAGGCTTTCCGTTCTTTTGTTGCGTGAAGTTCTTTTGCGAATCTCTGTATTTCTTATTCACTAGAATATCCTTCTCAAAGTAATTAAACACCATGCAATTCCTTTCCTTTTGCACTTGTGGAATGTAATTCGTCTCCTCTGTGATACCATGTTTTAAAAGTGTTTGTTTGCTTATGGCTCTAGCTTCGCAGTACTTAACCAAAGCATCTGTAAAGATTGAGTATTGTTTCCATTCCTGAGTTGGTAGGCTATACGTTTTTTTAACCTCAAGCTGATTTGACTCTTTAAATCCTGTGGCTTCGCAGTGATGGCAATAAGCCGATCCAATATCAAAGTTAACCGCTAGACATAAATCTTTTTTATTCTTTCTTTCGTGGCTACAGCTTGGGCAGGTTGTTCTCTTTTGCCCTACTTGCGAACCTTTCACTTTTATATCTTCCCAGTTTAAATTTTTCATAGTGATATTCCTGACGGTGTATTGCCTTTGTTCTGATTAACTGCTTTGTTTTTGTTGTCGTAATTTCCTTCTATTATTTTCAGAAAATTTGTAGGATTCATAACCCAGTCAAAACTACATTTAAAATTTGATTTTCTGCCTTGTAAAAATTCAGAATCTTTTACTTTCTTAAAAGCATTAGTTAGCTCCTCTCTTCCATGTTCTTTTATTCTTGCTCTAACGTGTGTTTTCCTTCCTTCATTTATTGATTTAATCACAGGCAAACTCCAATCATAATTATTCCACTCTTTCAAAATTGATTTAAAATTAACCGCCTCTCTATTAGATTGTTCTTTCTCTTTCTCTTCTTCTTCTTCTTTCTCTTCCTTGGGGTCACTATTCGTTTTGCCCTTGGGAGGGGTCGGTGGGGTGTCTTGCGTTTTGCCTTGTAGGTCTGTTTTAAATACTCTTAACCAACCCTTTACAGAACTGTCTATAGCATTTATTTGACTTTCATAAGCAAGGTCTACAGGAAATTTCAACTCTTCTGGGTCTTCATTTAGAAATTGCTTATTAATTATTGACATCAAAAAAGATAATTTATCTTCATCAGTTTGCAATTTATTCACAACGTCAAAGTAACTTCTAAGGAAATTAAATGCCTTTCGTTTTGTGTGTTTCATTTTATTGAAATATAAAAGCCCCAGCTAAAACAAAAGTGCCTGAGAATACTTCGGTGATAGTGGGGCTAGATATAAAATTCTTTGAGTTTCTCAGGCTCTTGAAGTACAAAGATAGTTCTTTTTACCCTTAGTTGTACAATCTATTTATTTTATAATACATTTCTTCCTCAGTACCTCTAGTAGTACGGTCTTTGATTATGTTATACAAAGGAAATAAATTATCTTGAGTGTACTTGTTTTCTTTAATTGTAACTAGAAACCCTTTGATATGCTGAGCTTGTTCTTGGTTTACGTTTGAAAGCCTGTTTAATTCTTTTCTTTGCTTTTCAATTTCAACCCTTAGAAGTTTATTCTCTATTGTTGTTTTATCTGAATTGTTTTTTAATATATCACCGTCTAACTTAGCATCATAATCTAAAGAGTGCCAGTTGTCAAATGCTTCCTTACAAACTAAGTACTGTTCCCTGAATAAAGTATATGACTTTAAGTACTCATCTATGTTTCTGAGGTAATGTAATACGGTGGCGTGATCCATATTAATAGATTTAGAGATAACACTACACCCGTAACCCTGTTTATGTAACATATATGAATAAATACGCTTTGCGTTTACTATATGCTTAAATCTTCTTTTATCGTTTACAGGATCTACACCCATTTTATCATATATAATAGTAAGCATCCTGTTAAAATCTTTGTCTTTCTTAGTCATTTTGATTTGTTTGATTGTTATATTAATTCGGTTGATATTGCACCCATATCTGTAGCCCTTACAGCTATCAAATTACACATTTCTTTGGGAGCCTTGAATGTTAGTATTAGTTGACTTTTTTTGTACTTAATTACGTACTCTTTTACGATATATATTTCATCCATTAAATACTTATCTCTTAATTTTAAAGTACTTAGGTCGAAAGTTATGATGTATTTCTTCATTATGCTAGTGATTTAGATATTTTAATTAGTTTGTAAAAGCTAACATTATGTTTTATAGATGCGCTCATTATTTTATCTGATTTAACTTCTATTTCTTCATGGTTCTTTGCTTTACCTCTGATCTCTGTCATAGCGTTTAGAACTCTTTTAGAGTAGGCTAGATTGGCTTGTGCTTTCATTTTGATTCAATAGTATTATCCTTAGTTATATCGTATAAAGAAACATTATTAAAACAATCATAAAAAAACCCTTCAGGAAGTTCCTCTAAAGGCTCAAGATTTACATTGATATTAATGGACTCACCTTTTTCTTGAAAATGCCAATCGCATATATTAACGTCAATTACTTTACACCTGAAATCTTTATATCCATCTTGATTTTCATCTTGATTTTCATCTTCATTACATATAGTGTACATAACTGTTTTACCTATTAAATCTGTTAAACTATTCATTTTTTATAAAATTTATTAATTAATTTATACAATAATTCTGCTTGTGCTTTCATTTCTTTGTGCTTGCTTTAAATTCTAGTATTTGATGCCATACCATAAGACCGACTAGAAGTAAACCGTATAAGGCTTTAGGAGTGTCTGTAAAGGCTTCGTGAATTACTACACCTGTCATTAGTACATATATGGCAAACCATCCTAATTGAAAGCTTGCTAACTGTCTAGGCTTCGTGTTATCGAATAACCATTTAAAAAATTCTGTCATAGTTCTTTGATTTAAACAGCGGCAGCAACCGCTATTAATATTAATAATAATGTAAATGTAGCGGCTAGATTAAACCTTACATCTTCCTTGTTTGCTCTTTTTAAAAATTGTTTCATTTTGATTTGTTTTAATTTTCGTTAATATGATTCTCAACTTCTTCATAATTAGACTCTGCTGATAAATGGTCACAGTAATATAAATCAGTGTTACCTACTTTTCCTTTAGCTGCATGATCGCTAAATCTAACGCAATAACCGCAATGAGGGTCATTATCTAAGTACAAAGAATATTCAACATAAACAGAGCTACTTACTTTTGAAAATTGAACATTATGTATTTGGTGACCATTTGAAATAATTAGTTTTGAAAAATCAACTAAACCATTATAAATATCGTTATGGTTTTCTTTTAATGATGGAACTTGTACTGTTAATTCTGAAAGTGTCATTTTGTTTTGTGTTTGTTTGACAAATATACATTGTTATATAAAGCAAAGGATGAAAAAAGTAATTTATTTTAATAAAAAACCCCATTAGATGATTCTAACAGGGCTTTTGTTGTGTTCCGATGATACAAAGTAAGGGTAAATAATTCTTAATACTGTAACAGAGTAAGGGTAATTAAGGTTTGATCTAAAAGTAATGCGTCAAGTGAGAAACTCTTCCGTGTTCTTTGCTATGAATAAAACCTTCTACTGCTACCATGTTTAAATAACTACTATCTGAGTGCCATATATCGGCAGAACTTGGACTTCTCAAATATGTTATATTGCATCCGATATAATCTTTGCTCGATTGGTACTGCTTGACATCGGAATGATGGATATGGTGCAAATATCCGTATCTAAACTTAGTATCTGCCCATAGTCTAGGTTCATTTTGAGCCATTACCAAAGGTAAATCTGCGGCTTTGCCTTTGTCCCCGTGTTCAAATTCCAACATATTACCGTAGTATTGGTAATACTTCCTGTAAGCTGGTGAAGTTTTGAATGTTATATTTTCAGATAGTCTAAAATGAGCCGCTACGGTTTCAGCTAGAAAGCAGCCACTCATGAAGTCATGGTTTGAAGGGCAGTGTATAGCATCTACATCAGCAACCGCCAAACAAAGCTCTATACATTCCACGTAACACTTTTTTGCAATTACGAAAGCTGTGAACCAATCTTTATCGGTGTCCTGATTAGTACCCTTTGTAGTTTGCTTCTGTAGATTGTCGGTGTTTAGAACGTCATTACCCATAACGAAAACAATCTTATCTATATTGTATCCACTCGCGGCTTGAAGTAGTCCCTTTGTACCCTCTATGGCTCTCTCAACTGCTATCTCGCTATTGTAATCAGCTCCCGTTAGTTCAGCAGTGGCATATTTGTTAATGTGTAAATCTGCTATATCAATAACTAATAAGTGACCGTCCTTAGAAATACCTCTTTCAATCTTTGGGTACTTTGGAGAATGCTTTTTAAAACTGTCTAATAAATCTTTTTTGAAATCGTCTTTACCTTCTTGTTTAAACTCAGGATTCTTAACGAGTATAGAATAACTTTTACTTGTTTTATCCCAGTAGTATGGAATGTTTGTAGGTATTGTCTGAGCTTGACTGGCTGCGTTCTCTAAACCTTTACATGAACTCTTTTGATGCTTCGAACCGCTTTCTAGTTTTAAAGCGATTATTTTGTCTCTTGTTTTTTTGTCTAATCTATATTGACCGCCTTTGTTCGGTTCTAAACCTACCGCCCTTGCTTGCTCTTCAGTTGCTCTAATAGTTTTCTGACCCATTTGATTATGTTTGGTAATAATATAAACGCTAAAATAAACATTAATAAGATAAACCAGTTATTGATTAACCAGTTAAATAATTCAGAACGGTTCTTCTTCCTTAATTCTGTAGCCTCTTCTTTTAAAAGTTTAGCCTCAAATTTTAGTTTCTTGTTATTGGCTTTTAAGCTGTCATTAATTAATCTGAATCTTACTAACTCCGCCTTCTGTAATCTACCGTCTAAGCGTTCTTCTTTGTTGGTTCGTTCCTTTACCCATTTAATTACCGTAGTTTCTACCGGTACATTAACAGGTACTCTAATAGTTTCACCATCTACATAGACAGTAACGGTATCGGTAACGTAAATAACTTCCGCTTTTACGTGTCTCCTAAGTACTTCAGGGTCTTTCTTTATTGCTCTATTAATAAGCTGCTCAGGAGTAGCGCACCCTATAAAAATTAACGCAATCCAAAGGAAGCGCACCATTCTTTTACATTGAACTGAGGACATAATTTTACCCATTCGTTTGAAGTTATTTTTCCGTCTCTGTTAAGGTCTGGAGATAAATCTCGGTGTCCTAAAATTTGAGCTTTAGGAAATAATTTTTTAGCCTTTCTAATTTCTTTTAGCAGTGTCTTACGTTGGCTGTAAGTTCTATCATCTATATCCTTACCTCCTATGTATGAAATATGATAAGATGTACTATTATAGCCTCTCACACCGTTTGTAACTTTGTCAGGCGTTGCTAGTTCGGTAACTCTTCCGTGAAGGTCTATTATCTTATGATAACCGTAGCTTTTCCAACCTAGTTTATTTTTCCAATAACTTTTAATGGATTCGATTGTTGTACTTTGTGCAGTAGCTGTACAATGAATAACTATGTATTTAACGTATCTCATGCTTGTTTTAATCTAGTGTTTTCAGCTCTCAGTAAATCCATATTGCCACGCATTACTACAAGCTCTTGACGGAGTTCGTCAAGCTCTTTCTGCTGCTCTTCGTACTTTTCCTTCATATCGGTTACGAACTGCGTGTAACCGCCTTGCATACCTCCTAGAGCATTACCTTCTACTACCTTAGTATCTGCTCTGCCTTTTTTCCTACCGACTAACCAACCAATAACTAAAGGTAAAACTACTATTAATAAACTAAATACATTATCCCCAATCCACTCCATCTTCTTCTTTCTTTTATAATGTTAAATTTCTATTGATACGTTAAAATTCTCTGTCTTTCCTAGCGTTTCCTTTAGCTGAGATGTGTAATTATCACCTAGATAATAAAAGTCTACATCTCCGTTATCTTTATAGCTTATAGATGCGCTTATACAAGAGACTGTTTTTTCATCACTTCCTTTAGGTAAATCAATATCTGTAGCTGCTTTCGCTTCTGCTGATTCTAAATCTTTTAAACTGCTCCATTTCCAGCCTGTAATTTGAATCGTTTGCTTTGCTTTGTTTTTTCCTTTAGCCATGATTAAAACATTTGATAAAAGTCGTTAACATTAGTTTCTATAGCAGCCTCAGTTTTAACTCTGCTAGTTCCGTATAGAACATCTTCTGATTTGTAGCCTTTATGCCTTGCGTAGTGGTTAAAAGTAGAATCTAATCTATTAAACACAGAACTTTCGTTAATATAGTAAGAACCGTCTACACCAACTACACCGTTTAATCTAGCTGAAACTGTAGCAGGATTAGCTCCATCAGCGGAAGTTATGCAAATAAATCCGCCAGTTTTAACTAAGCTCGTGAAATGCTCTACAGATGGAGTAGCGTAAACAGATAATAATTTTGAAGTACTTCCTGAAATAAGCCAGTACCATGTCGAAGGGACTACACCGTTATTACTAGTTCCAATTCCTACTCGAAAACCATTCGCACCTACAGCATCTGAAAAGACAGATACATTTAAATTAGACCTACTAACATTAACACCGCTGTCTTCAATATCAAAAAAGTGGTTTGTTCCATCACATAGATGTGCTGGTCTGTCGCTTTCTGGGTCTTTTAATACCACACCATCAACTACTATAGGCGGCTGTGCAGACATAGAAGTTTGAGAGGCATGATTAACACCGCTACCACTTTGGTTATATCTCTTAGTTATATATCCGTGGTCACCGTTTGAAGTGCCTACAAAGGCTAGTAAGTTAGTTTCGTTTAGTACATATTCGTCATTGAGTAATACAAATGGAATATCCTGCTCTGTGTTATCTGAACTCCTTCTTACTTTTATTAAAGCTCCTGTATAGTCAGGGTTTAGTAATCTAGCGTCTGAATAAGCCAAATCAGCTTCCTCATCTGCTAATAAATAATCCCAGTTAGAAGTGACGTAGACTATCTCCGTTATACTGTTTAAATCTGATTGACAGCTATCATCATTACAGTAAGATGTTAAAGTAAAACTATGAGGTTCACCACCTACAATAGTACCGTTATCGGCAGCCCACTGCGTAAGGTCTATATTAATGTTATTTGCTCCAGTTCCTACAGTTACATAAGTCGTTTTAAATGCAGTCCAACCTGTGTCTGTAGTAGGATTATCTGAAAACATATTATCAGCTATATTCCAAGTGGCACTGAATAATTGTTCAGCTTCCGTATTGGAATAGATTATAAGTGTCTTAGATATAGCATCACTTCCGACTATGTTTAAGGTTGTTAATCCCATGTTTTAAGTTAACTTGTTTTATTATTACTGTACTATAAACTCTCCTTCTATGGTTATGTAATTATCTATAGTTGGGCTTGTAGGTTGTATAGAAAAAAAGTATTCTCCTATCCTTAAACCTGTAACCGTTTCTGACTGAACTTTGATTACGTCACCATCTATAGTAACATCAAATAATATTAAATTTTCTACATTTGTTTGCCAATGTTTTACTCGGCATAAATATCTAGCTGCCATATCTAAACCACCCGCTACTTCAGGTGATAAATCAAATGAAACTGAAAAAGGATGTTCTTTTTTAATCTCTATAGATTGCTCTTTTATATTTGATAAGTCTATTAACCCCATAGTTCAATATTTATATCGTTACTTTTACAACAATCTGAAGCCTCCCAAAATGGAAAGGTTTCTTTATTTCTATCTAAATATTTTTTTACATCTACAAAGATTTGCAACGCCCTCTGATTGTGTTTATCTCCTAATGATTCTAGGTGTTTAGTAGATACCCTTTCAGAGTGGTTTGAATCCTTTCTAACCATTCCAAACGATGTAGAAAGTACAGGAGATTCAGGAACAAACCTACCATAAGCGAAGTAAGACAAAACCTTTTCCAATCCTTCAAAAGAATAATTCTTATCTTCATAAGTGTAAGAACTACCAGCTAATAAAGTTTGATACTTTGTGTCTGTGTAGTTATTCACTAAATCATTATAAAAGTCTTCACAAACAATGCCTTTTAAGTCAATATACTGAGCCTCGAAAATGAAGCGTTTAAAGGTTTGTTTATCTACTCCTTCAGCTACCTGTAAGTTGTTCTGTACCGTGCCTTTATTTATAATTAAATCACTCATATAGTAGGTTCTATTTTAGGTGAATCTGTTTCTTCTATTGTGCCATCATCTGACATTATACTGTATTGGTTAATCTTCCAATCTGAATTAATAGGAACTCTAAAGTTTGTAAATAATTCCTTGAAAGATATTTCGTAAAGGTTTCTAACGTCTGCCGTGGTTTGGTTGTACATTGATTGTGCTACCTTCAAATCTTCTCCTGTGCTATTACCTAGTTTACCGCTTACCGCTTCGAATAATTGTACAGGAATGCTCCACTTTGCTCTAATCATAGTTGAACAGGTGCTTAGAAAGTGTTCATATTTCTCTGGCGAAGCATCATTCACTAAAGGAGTAAACTTGTATTTGGTTTGTTCCTTTAAATCTGTAGAGTTTGGATAAGGTAAACCGATAATTTTACCTGAGTTCTCCAATCCCATAGCACCCGTAATAGATTCTTTTAACCTTTCATTCTTGTTTTTATCTTCGCTTAGGACATATTCAAATATTTGTATATTCTCAAAGCCTCTTTCTACGGTAGAAGCGTAATACACACCCATTTTATTTTCTGTGTGCGCGAAGTTCTCTACGCCTTCTATTTTTCCTTTAGGGTAAACAGTATCGTCCTGCTCTCCTATAAACATAATCTGACCCTTATAGTATTCCCAACCTCCTGCTAGTTCAACTTGTTTCTGAATAACTACAGGGTCAGGGTTATATCTATCAAAAATCTCAAAGCTTTCTTTCTTTGCTCTTTTACCCCATCCTTTATTCGCTCTAACTATCTTACCGCTATAATTATTATCATCTTCTAAGCCAAATCTACACTGGCTAAAAGGTATTTTTTCAAATCCTACCTTAACGTATAAAGGATTATATCTTATATGAATAAAACAACCTTCGTTTTTAGAGTGATCTTTAGCACACTCATTTAATAAATGGTTAGGAGTATAAACCTTGTAGGGCTTATCTGAGATGTTTATTTCTCCTCCTGTAAATCCTGCACCTCTAATGAATTTAGAGTAGAGGTTAGCGCAGAATGAAGCTGTAGGACTTTTCTCTATAAGGTTCTCAGAAACAAGCGAGCGTAAATTATCAGCTCCATGAATCATGATACCCATAGATTTGTTCTCTAGCTTGTATTCTATTGGCTTATACTGTCCTAGAATCTCCATTTATTTCTTAGTTGTTTTCTTAGTTGTTTTCTTTCTGTTTTTATCCATAGGCTTAGTAGATTCTACTTCAGCTTTTAGTTCAACTTCTTCCTTTACCTCTACAGGCTTACCGTATTCTTTAACTCGAGCTTCCCAATCTTCTGGAAGTATTTCAAACATACTTTTTCTGCTGATTGGATTAGTAGATAAAAAAGCCTCTGCTTTATTGTCTGTGATATTGTGGTTACTCATAACCTTACCACCTAAAGCACTAACAGTCACTTGACCGTTACTCTTTAATTTATACGAACATTTAGTATCCATTGCGTAATTTTTAATTGTTTCTATATACCCTAAAAACTTACTAGGGCAAGTACTACAGCCTTTAGTAAAAAGCCATTTATATACCTCTAATACTACATCTATATTATTACCAAAGGAGGAACTACCGTTAAGTAATTCCTCCGTTGTAGCTTCTTTGATGAATGAAAGCTTATTTTTCATTTATTAAGATGTGAATAGGTTAGAAGCTATCCATGCTTCAGTAGTAGTTACATCAACATCTAAGAATATCTTTAGAGAACTTCCTTCTAAAGCTCCTTCTTGAGATACAAACTCTACTCCTCTAGTTCCTGATTCAGCATCGTAATCTATAGAATCAACGTCCATTTGCATTCCGAACTCTAAACCGCCTAATTTGAAATAGGCATTGTTTTCGCTCGAACCGTCTTTAGTTTTTACCAAAGAAATGAATGAAGCATTCTTCATTTTATCTAACTGAGACCAAGTAGCAGAAGTACCATCTATGATTCTAAGCTTCTGTCTGTGAGTAAAAGCCATACCGTAATCATCTCTAGCACCTACAGCTGAAAGCCCTAGACCTGTATCTATTGAATCTACGCTATAAATCTCCTTACCCGCTTTCAAAGCTAATGATGTAATAGTTACACCATCTGCATTTTCAACTACTCCAGTTCTATCTAAATCGTCTAAGTTTATTAGGTACGCCTCGAGCGTTCCTTGTGCTGGTCTATATGAACAATCGTCTCTGTCTATATTACCAGTAATTTTATCTACACACGCCATTTTATTTGTGTTTTTTTATAAATGGGAGGAGCTCTAACCCCTCCCGTTTGGTTAATAATTATGCAGTTGGATCGTAAGAACTAGCAGCTAATAAATAATCAGGGTTTGCAACCTTGAAATCTGCTCTGTATTTACACTTGAAGTGAACCTCATCAAGGATAGGATCTCTAAACCATTCGATGTCAGAAATTGCGTTCTGCTCATCCATACCCATTAATAGGTTAGCTTTAGTAGTTAATACCATGAAGTTAGGGTCGTGGTGATCTGTTCCTGAAACTGCTGTTCCGAACGTACCTTCTGTATCCGCTTTAGTATATCTGTCATAAACCTTAGAAGACTTCGTGTCATATCCGTTTATGTTAGAGATAGCTAAACCATCTGTAAGCATATTTCTAGTTGCATCCGTTGGGAAAGCTCCAGCATCTCTTAGCTCTTTCTTGAATCCTTGAACCATTGCATAATTACATACTTGGTGGTTAGGATCAAAATTGATAGCTAAATCTTCTAGCTCTATTGCTATATCAGATACTTTTTTAGTTCCGTTTAAACCATCATACTGATACTGTCTAGCAGTAATCTCATTCTGTGGAATGTGAACGAAGTTCTTTTGAAATCTTGTAATCGTTGAGAAATAAGCTAGAGTTGCGTCTAAACCTCTTTCGATTTGGTTGTAATCAGCAACGTCTACACCAGCATTGTTGAAGTAACCACCACCAGCTACTGTAGCCGCTGAACCGTTACCCATTAAAGCAATACGTCCGAAATCTCTTGTAATTGCGTTGTTCCCTAAAGACTCTAAAAAGTCTCCGAAATCAGCAGCAGTTAAATCAGCCTTTCTAATTCCTTTAGCTAAACCAAAAGAAAGGAAAGAAGATTTGAAATCAGACCAGCACCATTTAACGTGAACGCTTAAGTCCTTAACGTTCCATTTTTGTTGGAAACCTCCGATAGTCTTAGTGATGGAATTATCACCACAACCTGCGTCTGTCTTAGTTACCTTGTCCATTTGGTCAACAACTGCCAAAGGCGCACCGTTGGCAACGTCTGGAACTACTGTTAGCATTCCGTTTACATCGTCCTCTGCGATGCTGTTTATCATTATCTCAGCCGCTTCAGTAATGTATGTTTCTGAAGTTGAGAATGATTTAAAGTTAGCTTGAATATCTATAGCCATGTTTTAAATTTTTTTATGTTTTTATTTATCGTTTCTTTTATTTAAATACTCGCTTACTCCATCTGATTTAGATTTAGCAGGAAGTACTTCTTTAATCACTGTGTTAGCAGCAGGGCTTTGAATAGAACTCGCTAGAGTTATGTATTTAGCTTCTGAAGCTTCCGCTTGTGCTTTCATTTCAGAAAATGCTAGTTCTTGCGAAGTAGTAGATTCTTTGATAGTAGCTAAAGCATCTTTGAAAGAGTTAGCGCTGAAAGTCATGAACTCATTAGTATCTTCTTGGAATTGTAAGAAGTCTTTTTGTAGTTCTTTGAATTGCGCCTCCATTGTTTCTGCTGGAATCTCTTCAGCTACTTCTGGTTCTGCTTCCACTATCTCAGTAATTACACCGCCTTCTGTAGTAACGGTTAAACCGCTTTCAGTAACGTGGGCTGCATCTGGAGCAGGAGTTCCATCTTCGAGAGTTACAGAATCCCCAACTTTAGGTACGTCTGTATCGTCTGTATCAATGATAATTTGAACACCCGTGTCGAGTGTTTCTACGGCTTCATTAGCTAACTCTTCTGGAGTAGCCTTTAAGCCGTCTAAAGCTGCGTTAAATGCAAGCTTGACATCTTCTAGGATGTTTTTAATTTTATTACTCATATTTTCTTTTGTTTCTGAATTGAATAAGTGATTCGTGGCTGCTGGTTCGTCTACCAAATCAGAAGCACTAAATTTTATTAGAGTAGGAACTAACTGCTCTACGCCCTCGATCTCTTGAGTTTCTAAAGAAGCAGTGAATACTACAGAGTTACCCATCATATCAGGGTTATTTGCAGCCATTTTAAGGATATAGTTCCATGTACTAGTTCCGTTTACTAAGGTGTCTTTGCTTATATCGTCTAAGTAGAAATCACAATAGAGCGCATTTTCTACTATCCTATAATTCTTTTTCCTACCTATATAAGTTCCTAGTGATTCGGTGTACTCGTTAGGGTGTCCAAACCTCGATTTAATCCCTTGACCAGCATTACCTTGCTCCATTAAGTCGTTCAATAACTTAGAATCAAAATAATAACCGTTCTTATTTAAACCGTAATCGGCTTCTTTAACTCCTATTATAATACCCTCCTCTACATTGATAGAGCTTAGAATAGTGTTAGTATCGTTACAGATTATGCTCTTAATGTTTTCCACGAAGCAAAATTACTATGATGTTATTCTATTTGTTGCTCGATGGTTTGAGCATAAAGAGTTATATTAGCTTATTATATACTTTTAAAACAAACGGAAATGAAATACGAAAAGATTAATTTATTTGGTAAGCAACGGAGTAGAGGAACATTTGATGACTTCTTTAACACTGAAAAATACGACTCTTTGCAAGAGGCTTACGAATCAAAAGATTATGTAGAATGTGACTTCGTGAAAGATGAGGGCGGAGCGTTGCATATAGAGGCAAAAAACATTAGTAAGCCTGATGTAAAGAAATATCACAGACTTAATTACCAAAGCCCCGTTTCTGGACTTGATGTATCAGATGATAATGCTGGATGTGAGATTGCGTTTAGTTTGTTTTAATTGCATATAACGTCAAATAAGATGAGTAAGGCAAACAGAATAAATAAACAAAGGCGGTTTGGTTACCAACATCGGAGAAATTCGGTTCTGAGGGTTCGAGTCCCAGTCTTACTCATTCTTATTTTTAACGATTATTATATGAATAGTTATCTGGTAATTAACGGTAACAATTATGTTGTAAGTGATGCTGATAATGAGGTTGTTAATGATGCTGTACGGTAACGTCAGGTAATTATTTATATACATTGTTGTAAAATCGTTTTAATGTTTTACAACGGTGGCGGTAAGAAATCGTGCCGCATTACGAGTACAAATTTATCAAATTACACAGAACTATGAACGAAGATACAAACTTGAATAACCCACAGGCTGCGGCATGTTTTTTACCGCATGTTAGCTGCTGCCGTTTTATCTTTTTAGATATTGACGGTGTGATTGCTACTCCTGAAACTATTGAAGATGGGATGTGGGGTTTAACTCCTGAAAAACAAGATTTATTAGGATTGATAATTGAAAAAACGGGTGCAAAAATAGTGCTTAGCAGTAGTTGGAGAAAACATACAGTCGAAGATACTATTGAACACATGGAAGAACATGGATTTAGATTTTGTGATGAAATAGTAGGAGTTACTATTCGAGCTTATCATTATATTGAAAAAGGTATTCATTTATCAATTCCACGAGGCGTAGAAATAAAACAATGGATTGACACTAATGTTCATTCAAATAATGGCAAAGATTGGAATAGAAAGGTATTAGGCAAAGATTGGAGTTATGTGATTTTAGACGATGATTCTGATATGCTGTTAGAACATAAAGACAATTTTATACGATGTGATTCAATGGAAGGTTTAACTCTCGAACAGGCGAACAAAGCTATCGAGTTGCTTTCTTTCGGTTGCAGCTAACGTGTTGTATAAGAGCCGTTTTTTCTATGGCTTTTATATATTGTTACCCACCGTTTTACTGATAAAAAATATAAATATGATAACGATAACAAACGAAGATAATATGGAGCTAATGAAGAGGTTTGAAGATGACCACTTTGATTTAGCGATAGTAGACCCTCCTTATGGAATTGGAATAAGTAGTAACCCTGTTAGGCAACAACACGCAAAAAAAGATTGGGATAATGCAATCCCTACAAAAGAATACTTTGATGAACTATTTAGAGTTTCTAAAAATCAAATAATTTGGGGTGGAAACTATTTTGATTTACCGCCCACACAAGGTTTTTACATTTGGGATAAAAAACAACCTCACGATTTTAGCCTTGCAATGTGTGAAATGGCTTGGTCGAGTTTACAAAAGCCTGCAAAAATGTGGTCTTTGTCTGTTTTAAAAGAACGCAATAAAATACACCCAACACAAAAACCTGTGCAATTATATGAATGGCTTTTAATGAATAACGCTGAACAAGGTTTTGAAATATTAGACACACATTTAGGTGGTGGAAGTATTGCAATAGCGTGCCATAATTTAGGTTACAACTTAACTGCTTGTGAAATAGATTACCAATACTTTACAGATGCAACAGAACGGTTAAGAATAGCACAAAGCCAACTGACGATGTTTTAATGGTGGGTAACACCAAAAGAAGTGCCGTTCCTTAATGGCATTTCTTGACTGTTGATAGCAGTTATCTAAAATATTAATTG